>Ga0179593_1397058_pt1 | contig 28162 bp, 32 predicted proteins | sample CZODoug2_1_08_16_FD_185931 | JGI IMG/M metagenome (GOLD analysis project Ga0179593, IMG submission 185931) | Vadose zone soil fungal communities from Angelo Coast Range Reserve, California, USA - CZODoug2_1_08_16fungal (PacBio error correction) | ecosystem: Environmental > Terrestrial > Soil >... | reverse complement strand
CACCCCGGGTTTTTTGTTCTGTAGAGAAATGCTTTTCCTTTCCTGTGTGTGCACAAGGTTCTGTCTTTGCCCCTTTCTGCGGGACATCCGCCTTTCCTTTTTTGCTTTATCTTTTTTTTTTTCCAGTGAAGAGCGCCCCTCCATTGGAACACTTTTACAGCAAATTTTGTCCAGGATTTGGTGACCGCCGCTTTAACCCCTTTGATGCGTTTCGGACCGAAAAAGTCGAGATTGTGGTTCCGGAGCAGGTTTTTTTTTTTTACTTTGCCCCGGGAGTGGACCCACTTTTTTTTCCTTGCTTCACACGGCAGGTGGCACCACACAGTTTTTCATTTTTTTCTCCCTGTTTGCCCCCAGAGGGGACACCCATGTTATGTGGTCCACGGGCGGTCTAAGCCCTTTGAAGGAGACCCCCGTTTTTATGCCTTTGTTTCTTTGTGTTGGCCCGGCCCCCTGCCGAGCTGCGCTGCGATTTTGTTTGGGTGTGGCCGTCAAGGCTCACGGCGGGGCTTTTTTTTAACTTTTCGGGCTGGCATTCCACTGGTTTAGCTGCCGGGACCGGTGAGCTTTTTTTTTTGGCCAACCCCCCTCCCTTGCCCCTTTCCGCATGGGGTCCGGCCTCGATGCATTTTTTTGGTAAATCCTGCGTCTCTGTCGACGATCGGTGTGAAAGCCTCTTTTTTTGTTCGTCAACCCCTCCCCCCCCTTTTCGAACGTGGTGGCGACTGCGTGTCGTGCGTGCAAATGCCATGGGCGTCCCCCCCGCCCCGTGCTTTCCCATGGACCACGCCCCCCCCCCCCCAGTCACCTCCCAGTTTCTTTCTTTTTTTGCCGGGCTGTTCTTTTTTTGTCCCCTTGGGAACCCTTTGACACTCGTTGCCCCCGGTGCCCCCTGTTTCTAAGGGGAACCGGGGGGCAGCTTCCGAACATCCACAGTGGTTTCCTCTTTACGTCAGATCGTCCCTCCCGCTCGTTTTGAATTCGGGCCCTTTCCGTGTTGACCCAGTCCCCCCCCAACCGCCCACTTTTTCCTGTCTGACGGCGCACTGCCTTTTCTTTTTTTTTGTTTTTGTGGTGAACAAAGGGCTTCAAGCGGACCTGATCCCCCCACCTTAGATAGTCGCCCCCTTTCTCTTCCTTTCTTCGTTTAGGGTTCCCCCATTCCTTTCCCGGGCCTACGCTGCTTTTTTTCCCTATGGTTTTGCGGATACGGGGCCCCAACGTGAAGCTTCGGGGCGATCTTTCGGGTTTAATAGGGAAGTGTATGTGTTAGTGTTTTCGAGGAGCTCAGCCAGCTGTTTTCCGCTGGCGGTTCTGGTAATTCACGCTGACCAGCGCACCTGTGTCCCTTGGTGTTTTTAAGATATGGAGTCTGGTTTCCCGGGGCCCCCTTTTTTTTTATCGGCATGGACTTTTTTCTTTTGTTGAGTTTTTCTTCTTGTTCGTTGTGGACCCCTTTGACATTGGTTCTCTGTGTTTGGTCCGCTTGCCGGACCTGGGGGCTGGTCGGTCCCGGGACCGTTTTTTCTTGTTTCTTTTTGACACTCTCCGTAAGAAAAGTTCCTCTAGGTTGGGGGCGTGTGCCCCCTCCTTCCACCCTCCCTTTTTGCTCCCAACCTTCTTGTCCCTGGCCCCTGGGTTTGATTAACCACCTCGCCGGGTCGTCTATCTTTTTTTTTTCCCCTTTGAGTTTTTTTCTATCTCTTTTACTCTTCATCCCGTGTTGACAGGATTTTTTAGCATCGGTCACCGATTCCCCCCTCCTCCGGTGGATGGTGTGCCCCTCCTAGTTGGACGTCAGGGAGGTTTTTTTCTTTTTTTTGCCTTTGGCCAGGGCCACCTGACCCCCCCCTTTTTTTTTTGCGCCCTGGCACCTCTAATTTCTGCGTTCTTGTGGACTACCTGTCCCCCTCCTGTTTCCCAATCTTTTGATCCCCTTTTTGTTCCCTTGCAGCGTCACGCAGTAGATTCCCTTGCCGACCCGACCCCTTTCCTTCCTGCTTTCGTCGCCGGCCGGGCCCGGTATTACTCCGGACTCGCTCACAGGTCCCGTCCCCCATTCCCCCCCGGGTGACCGCTGGCTGGTTTTTCTTTTTTTCCTTCTGCCAGCGAAGACTGGCTTTTTCTTATTTTCCACCTCTACTGCTGAGGGGTCCCCCTGCGGCGATGGTGGCACTTCCTCCTGTAGATGCCATGACGGAATGTGTGCCAGGCGTATGGCCTGTTGCCGCGGAGGGGGCAACCCGTTCTTTTTCCCCGCGCGGAGCGGTCCGTCACGTTGTTGGATTTTTGTGGTGCCAGCGTCCAGTTCGATGTTTCCCCATTCCTGTCAAGTGCCCCCATTGTGTCCCCGTTGTTTCTTTTGTGTTGACCTTTCGGGGCGGTATTTTTTTTTTTTTCTTTTGCCCGGAACTTGCTCTTTTTTGTGTCTTGAGATCGTCTGTTTCACCCCCCGATTGCCGGTTCGGTTTCTTCGACGTGGTGGCCGTGTTGTCAGCCACACGATTTGTCCTTTTTTCCCCCAAAAGACCCGAGCCCGGGCCCCCCCCCCTTTTTTAGTTGGATGTCAGCTGGTGGGACATTTGGTTTCTAACGGGGCGGCGACGGTCTGGCCCCCTTTTTTCCTGGGGTTTCGTTTTTCCCAGTTTTTTTTTTTTTCTTGACCTGGGGCCGCTGGTTTGGGGGATTTTCCCCAATCGTTCGTCTTGGTGGGCACCGACGTTGCCAGGTGCCTTCCCCCCCTGGCGAGGCCCTTTTTCCCCCTGTTGCTTTTCCCCCCCTGCATATGGGGTTTTTTTTTTTCGTCCGTTTCGCAAACGGCGGGTAGCCGGGCGGGCTTTCAGGACAGGTGGACGTCACCCCCCGCCCCGCACCCACTTTTTCCCCCGTCCTTTGACCGCTTTCTTGCTTTCGGGGCCCTCGTATGGACTCGCCTTATTGTTTCATGTCCCCCCCTTCCACGCACTACCTCCTCCCTGACCCGCCGTCCGGGGTGGGACTTGGCTGCCCTCCGGGTGGCGGTGGAGTCTGGTTTTCCCCCCCCTCTTACCTCTTAAGACTTTCCGCTTTTCTACCACGTGGTTGGGCGTGGCATCGTTGTGTCTTGGTCCCCTACTCGGACCCATCCCTCCCCCTTCCCGCTGATCACGCCTTTTTGCCGGGGGCGGTCCGATCTTGTCCAGCCTTCGAGTTCTTATTTTTTCGCTTCTCACCCTTTTGCGAGGCGGATGTCCGGCTCCCCCCCCCTTTTTTTTCGACACAGCACCCTTTTTTCCTTAGGGGTGAACATGCCTTAACCCCCATACTCAGCGGACTTCTTTTCTTTTTTCCTCCTCCCCGCAGGTTTTTTTTGTTGGAGATTCTTCATCCCCGGTGCATTTTGGAGTAGGGCCCTTGCTTTTCCCCAGCTGGCCGCCAAGGCTTGGTTCTTTTTTTTCCGGGACATCGCCTCTTATTTTGGTGGTTTCCGGCGAAAACCGGAATTTCTTTTCCGAGCCCTTTGCCCCCCCTTTTCCGGTCCGCCCTTTTGATCCCGCTTCCCCAGGCGATGGATCGGGGCCCCTACCAAATCTTTTCTGATGGGTACGTTTATTGCGATCGTTTTGGGCCCGGCTTGGCCCAACACTTTTGCTCAAGGTACGGTTCGCCCGTTTTCTATTTTTGTTTTTTCGTGGGTAGGGGGCCGTGGTTGAAAAAACCCCGTTTTCCGGGTGGTCCCCCCACCCGGGCCCGTTTTTCAGCTGTTCCCCCCCCCTTGCGTTCCGTCTTGTCCTTGAGTAGCCCGGTTTTTGACAAGGCCTATTGTGGGTTCCTCCCATGGGTGATGTCACCGGCCCCCTTTTCTGGCAGGACTTTTGATTCATTGACTTACCACCTGTTCCGGCCCCCCTGCCCTGGGCGTTTTGGTTGGGGGTGACGCTTTCCGCCGACCTTCCTCCCAAAGGTACCCTTTGGCCCCGCACCCCGAATTGGTTACCGCTTACAGTTCCATGGATTCTCTGGTCCTTGGCCCCCCCGACCGATCTGTGAAACTATCTTTTTTTTTTTTTTTTCGCCATGCCCCCCCCCTTTTTTCCCGTAGCCTGTAGGACTGTGCGGCCTGCATCAGGGTCCAAGTTTCCCCCGTCAACCCTGACCTGTCCCTTTCAGTGATAGGTTTTTTTTTGGGTGCCGGGTCTCTGTTTTTCTGGTGGGGACAAACCTGGTCCATTGTTTTGGTTTTTTTGACCGTACTTGGTGTGGACCACTGAGATTTTACGAACTCATCCCACAGGGGTGCCCCCCCTTTTTCCTAGTCTTTGGGTGCCCCCCCCTCACTCCGTTCCCGGGTGTTGAATGCTCCCTGTATTTTCCCGACCGGTTTTCCCCCCGCCACTAGCAACGGCCCCTTTCTTTTTTCCTTTCTTGCAACCCTCTATGGACTGAGTGTTGATCTCGTGTGCCCCGCTTCGGGGTTCCTCTTCCCTTTTCTGGTTATGGATGGAGCCCCTACTCCTGTTTCCCCGGGCCACCCCTTTTTCCCCTGTTCTGTTACTAACCCGGTTTAAACGGGAAGGTTTGATGGCCAAGACAGATCCGCGTTTCGGCCTCATCAAAGGGCCGGATTTTTTCGAGGGCTCATCAGAATTCGGTTTTTGGGCACTGTGTAGGGGGGCACTTTTTGGCGAAAGAGGTCACCTTTGAGGGTGTCGCTCTGGTGTAGATTTTTGGCTCCCATAAGGTCCCCCTTTTTTGACTCGGGCCCTGCTAGCCGCTGTTTAATTTTTTCGGGCGACCTTCCTTGCCCTTTCCTGCTTCCGGGGTTCCGGGGCGGGTCCCGACGTTGTTTTCCTTTCGTTTTGGACGGATTCTTGGGCAAAAGCTCATTTCTCAATTCGCGGTTCGGGGCTTTTTTTTTCAGTCCTGGATTTGCACCCGTCTTTCTCCCCAATCTTGACGGCCCCCCTTTCTTTTTTTTTGACCCCCCACCTCGTAGGTTCGTTCTTCTTTCGTCGTTCGTCATGGATTCCTTTCTTTCCCTTTTCTTAAGTGTTGTTGTTTTGGTGGAGCCCTACGGTGGTCCCCCACAACCCGGATAGGCCCGGGCGAGGGGTCTGCCTTTTTCAGGGGCGTCAAGAGTACTTTGTTTTTTCTCTTTTTTGGCCGGGTTCCCAGGCTTTTTTTCCCCGACCTTGATTGCAGGCACCTGAACCGCTGTCTGTTATAGTGTTACCGGCCGGCCTTTCCGTTCCAAAGGTTTTGGTACCCCCGTTCCCCTGTCGGCAGGAGTCACAGTTCCCCCCTTTTCTTTTTCCAAGACTCCCCCCTTTTCATTCTATGTCATTCGACGCTGCCTTGTTCTTAAGCCTTCCCCGCTAAAGGATGACAAACCCCCAACCCCCTTGCACGTGAAAGTTTTTTTTTTTTTGTGTGCTCCCTCCCCTTCCCCCCCTTTTAGCTGCTGAGATTACCTATTACCTGTGCGTGACCCCGAGGGTCGTGGCGGATCATGGATGTGCCCGACGGGTCCCCTTTTGTTTGACCGGTAGTTTCCCGCCACAATCCCTTTTTTTTTTTTTTCCCAAGGTTTTTTCTTTTTTCCTTGGTGGTCCGTCGGAACCTGGGGCCCCCCCACTTTACGAGAAAGCGGTTTTTTTTTTTTTTTTTTTTACGTTTTATTCGTGGGTTGTCCAGTCCGATACTTCACAAACCTACTTTAAACCTTTTTTGGCGAAGTGGATTGGGTCTTGGTTTTGACCTCGGGGTTCGGGGTATACCCTTTTTTTTTTTTTTTTTTTTGCCTTTTCCCCCCCCCCTTCCTGTGCTGTGGGGCTACGGACTCTAGCCTGTGCACCAGGTAGTCGTGCTCCTGTTCCCTTTTTAGAGGGGGGTTCCTCCCAACGAGTGTTCTCCCCCCAGACGAGTCCCCCCCCTTCCCCCCCCCCCCCCCCCCCAAACACTTGGCGGGCGTGGGCCGTTTTTCCCGTTGTTTGTTCTTACGTTCGTTGCCTGAATGGGTTGTTGGCGAGACGCTCCATTCTTTTTCTTCCCCCCCCGTGGGGGTCAGGGTTTACTGGCTTGGCACGGAGTTACGGGTCTGTGGGCCACAGCCAAGCCCGACGCCATTTGCCTTTTTTTTTTTTTCAATAGCGAGGTTGCAAGGGCCCAATTGGCTGGTTTTGTGGGAGCGTTGGGCGAAGTGCTGCAGTTTCCCGTCCCTTTTTGGGTGTTCCTTCCCTTGGTGTTTAAACCATTGGCGGCCCGTGTAAAGGGGGCCTTGTTCCCCGCTTCGCCCGTTTTCCTCCGTTTGCTGCTCCTTTCCCCTTTTCCCCTTCCATTTTTCCACACGCACTCCAGAAATTCCCTCCCGATTTTGGGTATCTGTGTGACCCAGGTGTTTGGGTGCCTGGGGGTTTTTGCTTGAACGGTTCACCGACGAACCGATGGAATCAATTTTTTTTTTTTTTTTCTTTGGACGCTCCTGTTAGTGGCCCTTGCTCTTGTTCTACGCTTACAGACTCCTGACCCTTTCGGCCGTTTTATAGGCGGGGTTGAGGTTTTTTTGCGCCCAGCCTTTTTTTTTGCCCGGGGAGACGTTTTGTGTCTTTGGTCCTTATGGCTTCGCCCTTTTTGAGGCCCAGGGTCTTGGCTTTATGGCAGCCCCCTTCGCCCCGCAACCTTGCTCCCGGTGAAGTTTTTGGAACAAGCATGGCCCCACACTCCAGGGATGATCTCTTTTCCCCCCCTCCTCTTGTTTTTGTGATGACCGTGGGTGGACCTTGGGGGAGGTGTTTCAACCCCCATGCTGTTTTCCCCCTTCTGAGCAACTTTTTCCACACCCCCCCCCCTTTCGCCGTTGTGGTTACTATTTTGGTGAATCCGTTCTGGAGTTTTGAAGGAGGCAGAGTCCCAAACCTGCCCCCTAACGAACGAGCCTAGTCCTCCCAGGAGTTTCAGTGCTCGGAACCGCGCCACGTTTTTAACGGGCCCCCCCTCAAGTTGTATTTGGGTCCGGATTTCGGGCTCCCCCAGAGCCCACCGTTTTTTCCATTCCCCCCTGGTTTTTAAGGGGGGTCACGGTGGGTGGCAGAGGTTTATCCCGGTGGAGCAGTGCCCAACCCGGGTTTAAATACCCCACAGGTTTTTTTCAAGGCGGTAAGCTTTTTTTTTTTACATAGACGGTGCCCTGTTCTGGGCATGGAGTTAGGTCCCGTTGGTGTGGCCCGGTAAGTTAACACGGGGCCCCGATGCCAGCATGCTTGCTGAAAAGGTGGTGTGGACACCTTCACAATTTTACGGAGGGCCCCCGACGGGGCTTTTTTTTTTTGATGGGGGACCCCATGTAATTTCAGAGACTGTGTGGTATTTTCCCCGGCCCGGCGCCCCACCCCTTTTTTCCTTTTGGCCGGAACTTTTTTGGCTGAGTCACCTTCGCTTGCTGTGGGCGTCCCGGCATGCCGTGTCGCGTCCCCCTTTTTTTTGCCGGACGAGCGTTGCAATCGACCTCTTTTCGTCCTCCCCCCCCCTCCCCCCCCTTTTCACCCCTTGTGACCAGGTGTTCAGGCGGTGATCTTTTCTAGTGCCCTTCCCTGGCCCGCCTTTTCATGGACCCCCCTCCACTCCCCCTTTTTCCTGCCGGTTTTGATTTTGTTATGTAGGGGTGTTTGACGGAGCTTCTTTTTTTTTCCCCCAAAGGTACCTCGTGGTGTTATTTTGCCCCCCCGTAGCCTGGTGGGTACCCCCCTTTGGAGCTACAACTAATACCTCTTTGGGGGTCACCTGTATCTCTATGATCGAAGCCGTCTGTTTTTGTACCCGGTGGGCCTTGCTGTCTCCTTTTTGGACCGATTGGTCCCCCCCCTGCAATCTTGCGTTCCCTTTCATCGCCTTCTTTTTTCTGAACAGGTATCATTTTTCCTTTTTTCCACTTGGTCGGCTGGCCCACCCCCCCCCCTGGTGCCCCCAGCGTTTTTCTCCGTTTCTGGGGGTGGTGGGTTTTTCCTCGGCCCCACGATTCCCCCCCCTGGTTGCTTTCCCGGCACCCTTCCAAGGGTGTGAACCTCCACGTTTTTTTCCCCCCCAAACGGGCAGTTGGGCAGTTTTCGGGTTTTTCTAGGAATAACTGTACATGGGGGAAGGTTTTCTCTTTTTTGAGGACAGAAAATTTTTGTGTGTAGTTTGTGCAGGCTAGGAGTGCACCGCGTTTGTTAATGCTTTTAACAGTGCACATGGTGTAGTTTTTTGGACCGCGCCCCCTCGGACTCGTTGGTGTCCAACCTCAATATTTTTGCCTAGTTTCTTTTTTTTTCTTTCCGTGGTTCATTTTTTGACCCGCGACTTTTTTTTTTTTTTTTTTTTGACGCCCGGACAGGTTCCGTTTCTCCCAGCCCTTGTGTACACCGTTTGACGTGTTACCCCGGTCAGAAGCAGAACGTTCTTTTGTCGTTGCAGCCGGGTTTTTTTTGTTGCCAGGCCCGGCCCTTTCTTCTGGTGCCGACCAACTTGTGCCGTGTGCCCCTGGGACCAGGCTGAACCCCCCCTCCTCCCGGGTAGTTGCTCGGTGCGGCCTTTAGATGATCTCTCTCTTTTCTCCTCATTTTTTTTTTTTTTTTTTTTTTTTGAGAGACTCCCTTCTCCCCTTTCACACCCTCGAAGACAAGGCGATGGTTTTTTTACAGATTTTTTGTGTATTCGGTGGGTTTCGGCCCTGGTTTCCCCTTCCCCCCTCGTTCCCCAAAAGTTTTTCCCGGCTGCGCCGGCGCCTTTCACGTCGTGCGGTCTCGGTGGTCCCCATCTTGCTCGCAACCCCCTTCGTTTTGACCCTCCGGTGCCCCCCTCCTTCATTTTTCCCCTAGGCCTCCCCTTCCATTCCTCCCCCTGGAAAGAACTCGGGCGGAGACGTTCTGGCCGGCCGAGGACTTTGGCGACCAAACATGCCAACCCCCCCCGTTTGTTTGCCCCCGATGGGTGCGGGTCTGGATTTTTGACATGCCCCCGCGTTCATCTGATGTTCTTCTCTGCACTTAACTTTGGCGTGACCTTCCTTGCGCTCTTTCCCCCTTCCTTTTTTTCACTGTGGGCCGCTTTTTTCCCTGTTTTGGGACCTGTACCAAAACCGGGGACAGCCAAGGTTCCTTTTTTCTTTAATGGGTTGCAACCCCAGGTTACGACGGGGGCTCGCTTTTTTTTTTCTTGGTGGGGCCAGTCTCCTTTTCTTTGATTTCCCAGCAGGTCTGGACGATGTTTTCTCCGTGGTTGGCGGGGGGACCTTTAGGGATACGGAGTTGCCAGGTTAAGGTTTTTTCTGTGCGCCTTCCCGGTAGATTCGTCTAGTGCCCATTTCTTTCTGTCCCCCTGTCTTTTTTCTCCCTTTTTGGGTTTTGTCAGCCAACTTGGTTCAAAGCCCGAGCCCCCCTTTTTCCTCCCACCTTACCTGGCGTGTGGTGATTCCAGGTGGTCAGTCCAAATTTCGGAGGGGGCCGCCCCTGGTTTTTTTTGCAGGGCGCCTGGTGGCTAGCTCCCCCTTCAGTTTTTTTTTTTTTTTTGAAAGGGATGTGCGACAGTGGTTTTTTTGTCATTCCGGAGTTGGGAAGTCCTCCACGCCAATGTTTGACTCCCGGCGGAGGACTCCCACTTTTTTTTTTTGATTGTTTTTTTTTTCGGCTTTTTCGACCGTGTTAGGCCCGTCCAGGATTTGGTCGGGGGCGTTTTGACCCCTGGTTCCGGTCACATCGGCCGCCCCTTTTCAAGGGCCCGCTGTGCGCCTTTTTTTTTTTGCTTTTACTCGATGGATCCGTCACATTTCCAGGGCCACGCACTAAAGCCTGACCCATCCCCCCTCCGGGACTTCTTCTGTTCCACGCTGAGTCGTTTGTGGTTTTCTTTTAAACCTTACTCGCACCGAGAAGTACCGGGGTTTTGACCAAGTGTCCTTTTTCGTTCGGGGTTGGCACCTCGGTTTTTTCTAGTGCTCCCCTCCCCTATTGGAAAAATAAGACTTCAATTGTTTAAACGGGTGAGTTTGTCCCTCTTTCCCCTTGGACCAATTGTTTGCGAGGGCTCTTCTTGTTCTTTCGCTGCTCAGTCAGGTGAGAGGGTGCTTCCTTGCTCCCCTTCGCACAACGGGGCAAAACCTTTCATGGGTCAAAACGGAATTGCCTACATCCCCCCCCGCACCGGGGATCTCCTTAATCTTTTTTTTTTTTTTTTTTTGAGAGTCTCCCCACTTTCTTTGGGTGGCCTGGTTGTTTCCCCCCTTCTTGGGTTCCAGGGGGGTGTTTGGCTCCTTTTGGGTCCGCCCTACCGCCTTACTGTAGGGGGCCAGAGGCGGCATTCACGAAGGGTCTGGCCATTTTTTTCCCTTCGCCCGGGTCCCTGTGGGATTTGTGCGGACGGCAGTTTTCCCCGAGCCAGGCGGGCAAGTGATTTTTTCCCCTTCTAGTGCGCTCCAAACCTCTGGGTTCCCAACGGGCTTCTACAGGCCTTTTTTTACTCCCCCCAGGGTGGATATTTTTTCGCGGTCGAATTTTCCCCCCCAACCCATTCCCCCGGCTGCTCGCCTTTGAACCCCCTTTTCAGAGAGGTCCGGCTTTTTTGTGATGTAACTGGGCTGGAAGTTTTTTTTTTTCCCCCTTTTTTGGGAAAGTTTCCCTGGGGTTCGAACGGAGTAACTGTGGTCCGACGGGACGGTTTTTGGCACCGAAGCGGTCCCCCTTTTTGGCACGGCCCTTTTTCAGGGATGTTGTGGTCGGTGGCCACTGCCCGACGCGGACTTGATTGCGTTTTTTTCGACGGCCGGCGGACCCAACGCAGGGGCCCGGGGATCCCTTCTTGTATATTCCCTGTCATGGCGTGGAGTTTTTTTTTGAACGATTAACCTCGACCCCTTTTCTGGGTTGTCGCCATCCTCACGTTTCTTTCGGAACCCCGCATGTATCTCGTTTTCCCCCTCCTCCCCCAGTCTGCAGGCCCGCTTTTTTGTTTCCCCCTTTTTTTTTAATTTCCCGCCCCCCTCCTCTTTTTGATTGTTAGTTTGTGCTTTTCTAGGTTGGGGGAAAAACCCCCATCCGTTGGGATACCCCCCTTTTTTTCCTTGAAGGGGTTCAATTCGATACGAACCTCCCCCCCTCATCCCCACTGTGGTGTCCCGAGCCCTGCCTTTGTCTTTTTTTTCCCCCCTTGGCCTCACTTTTTTTTTTGAACTTTTTTTGGTCACTCCAGGCCTCCGCCTTGGCCCCACCCTCGGCACGGCGCAACTGGTCTTTTTCTGTGTCCCAAGCCATTTTTTTCTGGTTCACTGCTGGCTGGCCACCCCCCAGCCGTTTTCGTCCCCCCGCTCTTTTAGGTTTTTTGCGATTTAGGCCATACGGGGCTTGATTTTGCACGGCATTTTTTTTTTTGCGTCCTACGGTCCCCCCACGGAAGCGTCTGGACCAGTCATTTCGCGCATTCTTCCACGGTCCCTTCTAGGTGCTTTCGGAGCCAGCCAGCTGCTGGCGGACCCCCACGAACGTGCCTCCGTACATGGCCCCCCCGGTTTGCCAGGTTTTTTGTGGAGCTTTGGGAAGGCGAGGGCCGGCGCGTCCCCCTTAAGGCACTGGATCTCCTGATTTTAAGGTTTTTTTCCTGCACTTGTCATGGAGTCTTTTCCTCCACGCGGTGAACGTCCTCCTTCACAGGGTCCGGGGTTCGGTTTTTACAGAAAGGGGCCCGGATTGGTCTTGAGGTAGGGTTTCCACGTCCTTTCCGACGTGGAAGTTTTTTTGGCGTTTTTTTTTTGGGCAGCAGGGGCGGTTCACCTTCCTTTTTTCCCGACCCACCCCTTTTTTCTCAGACAAACATTATGTCCCAATTAGAATTTCCTCGTTTTTCCGAGAGTTGTGGTTTTGCCGCGGCCCTCTTCTTACTCCTCCGTTTTTTTGATTTTGCCTCGACAGCCCCCCCCTCTCCCTCCGTTCCATTTGGAGTGGTGTTTTCAAGCCGGCAGATTCCCCAGGGACTTTGGTTTTTGTAGGCCTAGGGTTGCTCTTCCAAAACTCCCTTTTTCGGTCCCGAAAAGTCTTAATTTTTCGGGTCCAGTACCCACGTTCGGTGACAATTTCCTTCCCCCTGTAAGGCGTCAGCAGTTTCCCCTGGAGCTTCTTTCCCATTCAGAATTTTAGACATTTTCAGCCTTTTCAAGTCGGCCGACCCAGTGTTTGGGGCCCTCACCCCCCGGTCCTCTCTTCCCCCCCAGGAACCCCACGGCCCGGGTGACCGGGCGTTTCCTTTCCCCCCCGTATTGTTTTTTTCAGCCCCATTTTTCTGCCGGCTACTATGAACCTCTTTTTTTTTTTTGCAGCTCCCTCTTCCTGTTTTTTTGGGAAGCCTTTTTTTTTTTTTCCCCCTTTTTGACACGTTGTTCCCCAAATCCGGGTGGCCAGCGTTATGGCCTTGTTTCCGTTGCATGTGGGCCCCCCGGCCCTCGTTGAATTTTCGCGGGGCGACTCTTCCTTTTTTTTGTTTTTGCCAGCTCCCCCCAGTTTTGATTCCTCTTTCCCCCCAGGCGTCTCCTCCGTTGCGTACCTTGTGCGAAGTGGCTTTTGGTCACTTGGGTTTTGGACCCCGAGGCCCCCGTTTTTTTTCACCCGGCGGGTGGGCCCCGTTGCTCCTCTCTTCGTCTGGAACTTTTTGATGAGGGTGTTCCTCCCTTCCACCATTGAACGGTTTTTCGCCCCACTCCCCCCACGCCCCCCGTCTCTTACCCATTGCGTTTTTTTTCAGGTTCCAGCCCAGCCCTTGGCGGGGGCCTGGGTTTTTTGAATTCCGGGCGCGGCCTTATCCCTGGTGGGAAGCGCTTTCGGCGTTTTTTCCAAGATTAGTCTGGTTTCAGAGGGATCCAGGCCATGCAGGGCTTTTTTTCTGACTCGACTGTCTTCAGGTCCTTTGCTTTTGTGACCGACCGGACCCGGGGTGTTGGCCGGGATTTTCAACGGCCCCCGCGGAGGGCGGGTTTTTTTTTCCTCGGCCGCCCCTTTCACCAAGGGGTACCCGCTGGTCTGCCCCTTTCCTAGGATAGTTTGGTGCCGGGACCCCTGGGTCAATCCACTACTTACGACCGCCGGTTCCGTTTTTCCTTTTTGTGGGGTGCAAAAATTGAATTGCCGCCGGTGGTTGGTTCTTACCGCACACGCTGCACTTTTTCCTTGGAAGATTACGCTGTTTTTTCCGTTTCCCTTTGGTTTCGTATTGTTTGGGTTGGGCTCCGTTTTTGTTTCAGCCGTCTTCCGGCCCCCCTTTACTACACCTCTTATTGTCTCGGGATTTTTCCTGTCCAGTCAGTTTTTTTTTGACCCGGGCTTTTGATTTTTTTGGCCGGTCTTCTTTTTTACTTTTCCTTTTTCACCCCAGCTTTTCTGAGTGGATGGCGGGGCCCCCAGCCCCCGCATCCTGAAGGGTTTTTGCACCGTGCCTAAATCCCTGCCACCGTTTGATATTCTTTTACCCTCCTATGTTGGTTTTAGGGTCTCTCAACTTTTTTTTTTTTGTGGATGGTAGCCAATTCTCCTGGCCGTGTTGTGATTTTTGTGGGTTTTTCTTTTTCTCTGACATTCCGCTCCCAGTTTTTTGCTGGTCCTCTTGATAAGCACCCCGAAGGGTTTTTTGCCCTTTGGCCCTTTTTTTCAGTTCGCTGTTTTTTTTTCGGGAGCGCTACCCGGTGACGTTTTTCAACTGTGTATGTAGTTTGCTGGGATGTAGAGTTTCCTCCCGCGCCCCCATGGAACGGGTGTCCTCTAACTTCCTTTGGTCGCGGTCTTTCCGTCCTCCCAGAGCGGTGACCCGTTCAAGGACCCAACGTTTGGCGGTCAGGCTTTTTTTTCCACCCACATGAAATGCTTTGCTTTTTGGGCCCTGGGGTGGTCTGTTCCAAGAACACGGCTACCCGCCCCCTCCCGAAAGGTAAGCTGGTCACTTTCCTTCTGGTAACAGTGTTTTCCCCTGGCACAGGCGAGTCTTCCCCTGAAACTGTCCGCTACTTTCCAATTTTTTTTCAGTTTGGTCCCTCCTTTTCCCTCCTGACCCCTTCCCTCCCCCAAGCGGTTTTCCCCGCCCCGCGGGCTTTCCCTCCTGATTGAGGGCCCTGAATTGGATTTTGTTTTCTTGGTGCCCTTAAGTTTTCTCGTGCTCTGATCTGGTCGCCATCTCCCCCCCCCTTTCCACCCCCAGGGTGTTTTACCCCTAAGCCGTATCGTTTTCCCTGCCCTGCAGGGTGTGACCCCTCCCGTTGTTTTCACGTGTTCACTGCCCGCCACCCCCGTGATGGTTTTGGGGCGGGCTTTTCGGGTCTTTGGGGGACAACCCCCAACCCCCCCCTTTGGCTGACCCGCCCCGTCGGTCAATTTGGGAACTTTTTTTTTGGGCCGTCCTCCCCCCTCCGGTGCCACGAGACCCTGGGGCATTTCGTACTTTGTCCCACTACGTTTGATTGTGTCCTTTCCCTCCGGTTTCTCCCCGGGACCCGGAGTCTTTTCCCTTCGGCCGTTGTCTCCCCTCATCTTTCCTCTGATGTGTCAACTACTCTGTTCGTTTCCCTATTTCGTTCTTTCCCCCCTTCTAGTTTTCTCGTTTCCCGAATTCGAGGTCCCCTAGTGTTTTCAAATTCCCCTTTTCGGGGCACGTTGTTCCTGTTTTACTACGGTAAAACTTTACAAGCCCGGCCGTTTCGGCCTCAGCAGATTTTGTCGTTGGAGTGTCTTTCCCAAACCCGATCGGGGCAGTCTGTCTTTTGAAACGCTCTCCAAAGCTGGTTCACCCCTTTGGTGTCGCCGGCTTGGGGCCGGCTTTTTCCGGTTCCCACGTTGATTATTTTCCCATTCGGCGAAGTCCCGTTTATGGCGTATCTTCGTCCATGTTTTTTTGGACGACTGCCTAGGGCTGGTTTTGCGGTGTTTTTTTTTTTGACCGTTTTGGTCAAGATTTTTTGGCCGTTCGGAGTGGAAACCCCCCAGAATTCGGTTCTCGTTTTTCGGCTTTTCCGGTTGTCGTGTTTTTCCCGCTTGGACCGACCCGTTTTTTGTTACCGTTTCCACGCTGTAGACGGGCTCCCAACCCTTTGGTCGTTCTTTCGGGGTGCTAGTTCTTGCTTCCTCTCTTCTTCCCCCCTCGTTTGGTTTTTTTTTTTTTTTTCTTTTTTTTTAGTCGACAGCCCCTTCCCCTTGTCCCCCGCAACCGTCGACGACCCGGTTTTGTTTTTGCCGGGTTTTCTTTTGCCGTGGCCATTTCGGGTGCCTTGTCAGTTTTACCCCCCTCCCCTTTGTTGCGTGTGATAATCTGCGTCTAGTGGGTCCCTCCTCCTTTACCGAATTTACCCTGGGTCACCCCGGGCGCTGTTCAATTTTCGTCAACGCATCCCCCGATATTTTTTTCCCCCATTTTGGCCGACCGGGAACCTAGTCGAGTAGAGCTGTTTTTGCCTCCTTTTTGGGGCCTCGATCTTCGCCCCCATGGTGGCACCGGTGCATCTTTGCTCCAAGGCCTTGCCCCTTTTGTCCCAATGGGTCTGACGATCGCACTCCCTTGCGTTTTGAGGCCCCCCCCTTCTTGCGGATCCCCTGGGACGTTTTTTCCAGCTCCCGTTTGACCGTGTCCACCCCCTTTCGCACCAGAGTATGCCTCTTCCTGCCTGAATGCCGAAGGAGAAAGCGACGATTTTTGCGTTTTTTTTGCGTCCTGCTATGGGTGCCGTGACTTCGATGAGCCCTCTCCGTACTTTGGCACCAGGGTGCGGCCTTGAGTTTTTTTTTCCCTCTGGATTCAACCTTTGGAGGGGACGGCATTCACCCTTTCTCTGGGTATCTCTTCGTGGGCACCCCCACTTTGTTCTGGTCAGTTCTGGCTCCGTTCCCGGGTTTTTCAGGGTAGCCCCCCTAGTTTTTTTTTTCCCTTTTTTAACCCAAAAAGTTTGCCCCCCCCCCCGGGCCCGGCCCTTCCCCTTGAGTCTGGTCAGGTTTTGGGTGTTTCAATGAAACCGCGGCCTTTTTGATTTTCAGTGCCAGGGCGCCTCGATCCGGATCGGCCCTCTTACGTTATGTTGGCGTGACCCGTTTAGGTCGACACTTTTTGATCGTTTCAGATTTGCCCGTCTCCTTCAATGTTCCGGGGCCTTCCAGCGTCCTGACTCGGGCCCCATGGCTCGGGCTGGGGCCTGGGCTGGGGACACGGGCGTCCCCCCCCCTTTCCCTTGCGTTGGTTTTTTTTGATTTTGGTCCCCCCCATGTGGTTACGGTCACCCGCCTTTTTTTCCGTTAACGGCCATCTTTGTCCCCCGCTTCTGTCGTTTTTCTCGGCCCGTTCCCAGGCCACGCCTCCCTGCGCAGCCCTGGCCCGCTTTTTTTTTTTCACCCGGGCTGGGTTCCGGGCCGGTGTTGTTTGAGGTTTTTTTTTCACCTGCTCTCCCCCCTCAGTTTTAACTTCCGCTGCGAGTGTCCTTTTTTGAGCTGGGTGTCTTTTTGCTCTTGCAGCCTCAGCTCCCGTTTTTTTCCATAAGTTGATTTTCTTTTTTTCACGCTCTCCCGAATTTGGGTTTGCGGTTCAGCAGCTCCTGGGTCTGGGCCTCTCGGTTTACTCGTTTTGACCTTTCACCCGCCGTTGAGGGCTGTTCCCGGCGCACACGTCGACCCACCAGTGCCTTTTTTTTCTTCTGGGGAAAGCAGATTATCCAATTCCCCTTTTCGATATCTCCCTACTTTTTTTGTTAGAGTTCTCTTTCCCCCCTTTTGTGCGTGTATGAGGCTTTTTTTTTTTTTGGGGGATTTTTCCCTTTCTAAGTGTCTTTTTTTGTGGGCTCTGCGTGACTTTTTAGCCAAAGGGGTTTTTTGTTCTTAGGTTCAAAAGCCAGACGGCTCGACTCGCCCGTGGTACAAGGTGAGTTTTTTTTTTTCACCGGTTTTTCCCCGTTTATTTCTGGGAAGAAGTTTCGGACTTTCCCCGGGCTGCTTCTCCCATTTTTTGCCACGCCCCGATTCCGTTCTGTGCTTTTTTGAGCTCTTTCTGTGCGGAAGCCGGTTTTTTAACCCGTCCATTTTTCCCACTTTCGGCCTGCTTTTTCCCCTTTTTCATTCGACTGGCCCCGGTGGTCTTGCCTGTGTGTGACTTGGCCCGGTCCGGCCCGTGTGAAGTTCCCCTTCGTTAAAGTGGTGCCTGTCAGCGTCACCAGTTTCCGACGGTTTTGCGGCGATGGTTACCTGCCATTTTTTTTGTTTTTTCCCTCTGGCTTTTGCCGTGCTTTTTTTTTTAGCACTGTTGCCTTTTTTCCCCGCGGGGCCGCGTCCCCTGGGGCGTATGTCCCGATTTTTGAGGGCTTTTCATTGGCGTTTTTTTTTTCCCGGAGCCGATTCCTTTTTTTTCCTGGAACTCGACATCGCGTTTTCCCATTCCTTCACCCCGTACCCCCCTTTTGCCCTTTTTTTGCCGACTCCGGAGTTGCCCACCCCCATTGCACCTGCCAGGTTCCCAGCCGCTGTTCGGCCACCTGAACAAAATTCCCTTCCGTGATTCGGGGGGGGCGGTGGTTTCTTTGGGGAAACCCCCTTCGTTGGCTGGACCCCGGCCCCCCGTTTTCCTGGGAACGGACGCAGGCCGTTTTTTTCCTCCCTGTTGGTTGCCAAGACTCCCGATCCAATCCCGGCACCGGCTTTTTTTTGTCCCTCCGGGTACTCCCCTTCACACCGACCTTTTTTTTTCCCCCCCCCCCCCTTCCCCCCCAATAGCCCCACGGGGCTTCCCTTGTAATTATCGGAGGAACTTTCTTCTTTTCGGAAACTCATCCTTTTCCCCAACGCGTCGTGTTTTTCCTGTCTCCGTTTTTCTTCCTAGTAGTTGTTGATTCGCGGGCCGAGGCCATACGTTTGCCCGGTCATGGGGTGTTGATTTCCCCCGGTCAAAACGGGATTTTTTAAAGCCCCCCCAGTGGTGCTCGTTACTTCCTCCCGCAGGAGTGATTTTTTCCCCTCCTGTTCCCCGATCACATGGTCTTTTTTTATTGCCTTTTTCCCCCTTTTTTCCCCCTTGGAGCCCCCGCGGTCACTTTTTTTGGAAAGGTTGGTAGCTTTTGGCCGGCGGGGCTTTCTCGGCCCGGCGGGCATGCTCCGTTTTTCGCGTTCGTGGTCCTTTTTTTCGATTTTTTTCGGCATGCGTGTCGCCTTTTTCCGGACAGGGGCCGTGTTGGGCACTTCACCCTTTTGTTCTTTCCCTTGGGAGTTTCCTCTTGCACCCATAGACCGGCCATCCTCAAACTTCCTCGTTTTGCCTCCTGTGGTCTGTGTGTTCCCTCCCGTCGGCGCCGAAACCCTTCTTTTCCCTTTCTTCCTCGTCACCAGGTTGCCCAACTTCCTGCCTGTTTTTTTGAATCCTGGTTGCCTTTCGGTCGATTGTTCTCTCTCCCTCTCTCAGTTGTTTTTTTTTTTTTTTTAGAGTTGGGTAATCCCACCCTTCAACTTTTTTTTTGCGCCCGATCGACAAGATGTTTTTCCGCGGAGTTGCCGTCCTTCGTGGGTTTCCCGGAGTTGATGTTTCAAAACGCCCAGGCCCTTTCCCCTAATCCCAGTTCTGGCGTCCTTGGTTTACCTCCTCCGGACCCTAAACCAGTCTTTTTTGTCCCCTCCTTTGAATTGTCTTTTTTTTGCAGGACGTCAGGGACCCGAAGCTTCTTACCTTTTCGTGACAACTAGGAGAGGGTGCGCGTTCTTTCCGAGCCGCGGCGCCCACAGATGACGCCCCTTTGTCCCCCCTTTTTTTTCCTCTGGGAAGCGTGTTCGGGTTTGCACTTCCTCCTGCTGGCTGAGCTTCCACCCCTCCCTGTTTTCTTTTTTGAGCGCGCTCCGGCCCGCCTTCTTCCCGTTTGACTGTAGTTTCGCCCCCTTTTTTGAACGTTCCCTCCCCGTGCCTCGGGCCGGCTTTGCAAACCCCCGTTCCCCGCGGACGGTCAATTAGTTTGTTTTCCAGTTTTTGCTTCGATGCTTGTCCCATGCGACGATGACAGTTGCCTCCGTGCGAGTTGGGGCGGGGTTTTTTTTTGCCTAGGGTGGACCCGTGAGGCCCGTTTTTTCCGGTGTTCCCCGCCCCCTGCTTTAGGGGCTCGACTTTGTGGCCCCCAACTTTTGTGGGTGTTTTTTTTTTTTTTTTTTTTTTTTTTTGTTTATTGTTGTTAGAGGCCATTTTCCGCGGGGGGGCCGGGGTTCAGCCCAAAACCATGTTTTCCCCAAACCGTTTTTTAGTCGTTCAACCAATCTTTTTTTTTCTTTGGTGAGTCCCGGTGGTCGACCCGGCGGGCGGGGCATTTTCTCAGGTGGGGTGGGCGGGCGCCGACCAGGCTCGCTTTTCCCCTTTTTGTGGAATGGGTTCCTTCGTTCTTTCGTACGATTTTTTTCCACGACGTTTCTTTAAGAAGGGTTTTTTTTCCCTTCGACCCCTTGCAGGGGATCAACCGCTCTGTCCATCGCCCATTGTGCGGTCCCTGCTTGGCCGTTGTGCCGGACTTTTTCACCCCCCCTTTTTTTCAGTCCCGAGGGTTTCCCAGGTGTGGGTTTTTACCCCATACGCCCACCTCTTTTTGGCTTGACCCTTTCGGCCCGGTTTTTTTTCGGAATCCGCCGGGGCCGTGTTGTCCGGACCCCCCAGCCACCCCTTCCAATTCAAGACCGCCTTTTTGGACAGTTCTGGCCCTGCTTGAGCCCTCGGGGCCGTGTTTTTCCTTGAACTGATTTTTTTTCCACCCTTCTTTACCCCACCTTTCTCCGTTCGGATTTTTTGACAGTTGGCCGAGGGGCGTTGTCCATCTGGGCTTCGCGCGGTGACGCTCTTTTTCCCCCCCCCCCACCATACCTTTTAGGCAAGCTTATGAGTTTTTTGGGGCGGTCCGTCCTGACCCCCCGGGGAGGGCTCGGTTTAGTTTTCTTCTTTTTTCTTTCCCCCACCTTTCCGTCCCTTTTTTTGGACTTGACCCCAAGTTCCCCCCTTGCCGGAGGGAACCGTCCCCTTTTTTTTTCCCTACATCGACCTGGCCTTTCTTTTCCCCTTTTGTTTTTGAGATCGACCCGGGGCGGGTATTGGCGTTGTGATGTTCCCATGCTTTGCCCCCTCCCCTGAGGTGCGTTTGTTTTTTTTTTTTTACATTTAAGGCACATTCCTCCCCCCCCTCTTCCCCCGGAGGACGGCTTGTATTTGGCCGCAAAAAAAACTCCCTTTTTTTTTTCCCGGGCCCTCGCCCCTCGTTGGGTCCCTGCATTTGCCCTCCGCTCCCCCCCGGCGATAGTGTTTTTTGCGACAAATAGGGAATGTTTCCGGTATTTGGTTACGCGTGCCCCCACCCTTTTTTGGCCACGGCCCCCCCGCACCGGTCTCCGGTTTGGCTCTCTCGTTTTGCTCTTTTTTTGCCCGTTCAAGTGGTACAAGGACCCCCCCCTTTTTTTTTCCTGTGTTGTCCCTCCCTTTTCCCCCCCGTTAGCTTTTTCTTTTAGGTGGCATGGCTTGGAGGTTGACGGTGTCCCCCCCCCCCGGTTCCATTTACACCTGTGTTGCCTTTAGTCCCGAGCTTTTGCCCAGGCTTGGTCAAGAGTTCCCGGGGCATAACGTATGGCTCTTCCACCGCCGGCGTTTGGTGGTGACCTTTTTTTTCGGTGCGGTGACCCCAAAGCCTGGTTGCCCCCGGCATTTGCTTTTTCCTCTTCCATTTTTTTTTTTTTCTGCGTTATTTCCTTTCTTGTCCCTCCTCCCACTTCGAAATCGAGACCCAACATTCAAACCCCTGGCACCATTGGGGAATCCCGGCCTTTTTTAGGTGACCGTTATTCGTCGTGCCCTGTTTGCCCTTCCCGTCTGTTCCCCTTCAACACCCCCCTTACCGCATCCCCGCAGTGATGAGGTGGATTTTTTTCTGGGTTAGTGGATTCCCGGGGTCTTGTGGGACAACCCCTGTCATTCGCCCCCCCCCCTGGCCCCCGTCGAGTTTTTTTTTTGAAAACACCTCAGCATTCCTCCTCACAGTGGGTTTGAGAACCTGAGGTTTTATCCCTGTCCCCCCCAATCGTTTTTTCCGGTTTCCCTCTTTTCCCCCAGTCCCCCGGCCCTTGCAACTGCATTTTTTTTTTTTTTTCTGTTGTCGTTAACCCCATTGTGGCCCCCCACCTTAGCTCGTCGCCCCACAGCCTACGTAGCTTTTTTTTCCCATCGGGCGTCCACCCCTTTTTTGGCCATTGGGCCCGTGCGTTGTTACTTTTTGTTTTGAGGCCCTTCCACGGGAAGCTTGGCCTCGTTGATCCTTTTTTGGGTTTTTTTTCCTCACAGGAGGATTTGGTGGACGTTTTTTTAATATGCCGGCTGGCAGCTGAGCCCTGACAATTTGGTCACCGGTGCTGGTTTTTTTGTGGGGGAGCGAGTTAGGCCCTTCGGCCCGGCATCCTTCCTTCCTTTTGTTGTATTACAAGTGGAAGGGTGGGACGATCTCTTTTTTTGCCCTTTTTTTTTCCCCTTCTTTTTCCCCGGGTTTGCGTCCTGGTTCTTGGTTCGATGGCTGGAGTAGGGACCCCCCCCCACCCACGCAGAACTCAACTTTCTCGTCGTGGCTTGTTGGTGCACTTCCCTTTGGCCGCCTATGGCCCCCGTCCCCAACTCCCCGGTCCCTCCGTTTTGATGACCCTTGTTTCGTCGATTTCCCCTTTTGCGTTTTGTCATGGTCCTTAATTTCTTTCCTCTCCCTTTTTGTTGTTTTTTTTCAGAGAGATGAAGCGCCCTTTTGGGGCCCCCCCCGCCCCGAGCAACGGGACTTTTTTTCAGGCCTGGTCTTTCTTTTTTTCTAGGCGGTGTTTTCGGGACAGTTTTTGGCTGAAGGCTGGCCCCGGCTGCCTTCGGACGAAAGTTGCGTCTGGTCCTCCTCGCACCACACCCCAGTTCCTGGTTCTCCCGCCACTTTTCCCCCAGTCACGAGGCTCCTATCGTCCATGCCGACCCTTTATTTTCTGAGAGTGCCGGAGACGGCGAGTTTTTTGTGCCTCCCGCGACCACCCCCCATGCACATTTTTTTTCCCGGTTCTGGCGCTTCCGTTGATTTCCCCGGCATGAAGGCCTTTTCTGAGCTCCTATGACCTCATTTCTCCGCCTCTCGATTTCCTGACCTTTTCCCGTTTGCACGTATTTCCCCCTTCCCCACTGCCGTTTTTTTTGCCGCAAGCGTTCGGTCTGGCGCGAGGGTCAAAAAAAGACTGAGGGTTTTTTGCCCGTTTTTTTTTTTTTTGACGAGCGGGCGGTTTCCCCCCCGAGATTTGTTTGGTTTCTCCAGTGTTCCCTTATTTTTTTCCTTTTTGACCCCCCAACAAAAGGAACTCGACGTCGTGCCGTGTTGAGTGGCGGGTACCCGTTGTCTTTTCTCGGGGGCCCGTTTTCAATTGGAGGTGTTGTCTTTTTTCGTATAGTTGCACCACTGTTGATGCTTTGTCGTCGGCTCCGTTTTCGTTTCCAAGGTTCCGGGGTCCGACCCCCCTTGGTTCAAACCTGACCAGAGGCCGTCCCCCTTACATCAAAGGAGTTTGATTTTTGGTAATTGGTTCATGGTTTGTACCCCCAGCGTGGCCAATGGGGTTGGTTGGCAGCCCTGTCCTCCAGGTGTCTGCTAAATTTTCCCTTTTTCGTTTTTTCGGGAGTTTCACTCTAGGGGCCAGAGCTTGACGGCCCACAGGCCTCCTTCCCTGCTGGCCTTTTTTTTGTTGCATTTGGCCGCGGCATTCCTTGGGATTTTTTTTGCCTTCGGGTAAAGGTACCATTTTCCAGGTTTTTCGGCCCCCCCTTTTTTTTCACCCCCTCCCGCGTCAAGGGCCCCCGTTGCCCTCGGCCCCGTTTGCACTTTTTGTCGGCCTTGGACCTGTTTTTCCCAGCATAGACATACCCGGCACGGCTTTTTTCGCCGCCTGACTTTTTTTGTCTTGATCCCGCTAGGCCCGACAATCTCATGCACCTTCCGTTGTGAGCGTTGCCTTCCTTTAGTTTTTGGGCTCGGAGTTCCCGATACACACCGGCCGGCTGAGGGTTCTCTTCCGTCCTGCTACTGGTTCCCCCTTTTGATTTTGATTCGTTTCGTCGCTCACCCCCACTTGATTACTCGTGATTGTTCCGCCACCAGGCGCCCGTCCAACCTTGCATACTTGGTAGTCCCCACAGGTCCATGGGCTACCTCCGCCACTGGCCTCCTCTCTTTTCCTTTTTTCCCCTCCCCCCCCCCTTTTTTTTTTTTGGATAGAGACCCTTGGTGTTCTGGAGGTTAGGGGCATTGCGGTTTCCACCCTTTCCTGTTGCAAGTTGGTTTTTTGGGTTGTGGGCTACCATCGCTTTCCCACCGGCTTTTGTTCCCTCCTTATTTTTTTCCCAAAAAACTGCAAAGTACTTCCCGTGCCCTCCTCCCGTTTGGGTCCGGATCCGTTTTTGGGACCGCCTTGATCCCTACGTCCGCTGACCAACTTAAAGTGGTTTGGGTTCCGTCGGCGCGCTCGAACCCCAAATTTCGGCCAGACAGGATCACCTTTTTTGGGGGGGCCTGGATCTTCTTGTTTTTCCCCTTAGCGTGACCCCCTTTCCAACTGACCCCCCTCCGTGCGGCTTCTTTTCCCACACATTCGACGGGGCCAGTCTCTTTTGCTGGATGAGTGGAAGTTTTTTTTTTCGTGTCCTCCGACAAGGGCCGCGAAGACTTTTGCGAGGTTTGGAGTTTTTTTCTCCCACGTTTGGATTGGGTCCCATTTTTTAGGAGGAGTATTTTTTGTGGACATGCCCCACTTTTTCCCCCAAGCCGTTCGGGGGGACGTTGCCTCGGCGTGGCCCAGCCCCCCATCAGGTTTCCCTAGCACTGGGGTCCAGCTGATGATTTCCCTTAGTTTGGGCGTCTCTGCCAGATGATCGGGTGATCGTTCCTTTGGTCGGTTTGGACTTTCCCCCCAGGACCAAGGTCTTCCGAAAGGCCCTTATCGTCGCAATGCACCCTTTTTACCTGGGGTCATTTCCCCGCGATTTTTCCCCTGAACCAACTTTTCCCCCCGGCACCGTGCTTTTAGGGGGGCTTGATTTCTTTGGTCTTGAACCCCCAGGACACTCGTTGGCTTTTTTTTTTCCCCCGGCCCCGTAAGTTTAACCCCGTGACGCCGGGTTTTTTTTTTTTCCCCCTTCCCTGAAGTTTCCCCCTCAGGAACCCCCCCCCCTAGTTCCCCGCCCACCCCTTTTGTTTTGCAGCAATACTCGGGTCTTCCGTTCCCAACCCCCAGTACCATCGCATGGACCAATGCACTGTCTCGTCGCTGTACACATTTCCTTTCCCCTCTTTTCCTTTTTACTTTGGGACAACGTATGATAAGCCTCCCCCGTCCTCGTCGCTTTGTTTTCGTGTTTGCTTGGGTTTTTTGCAATGAGGGCATTCAGCTTTTGTAGGTCACCGGCTTTGCATGTTTGCTTACTGGGTAAACGTGTCAGCTTTTCCTTTTGTTACGTCTACGACTCGTCAAGCAGTTTGGCTTCGGGGCAGACGGAGTCAGCCCCCCTCCGTTTTGCTGGGCATTTCTTCTCACGTCAGCGCCACCCCAGTCTTGGGTACCCATGGGGGTTGATGGGTTCATGTTGAGCCGGTTTTTGGCTCTGCCCTCCTCGGTTTTTCATGATCGCCTGTTTCTTAATTCGCCTTTTTTGAACGATCTCCCGCTCAGGCTGACCCTGCTTTTTCCCGGAAACAGTTTTTTTTTTGGCTTTGGTTTCCGACCGTGGGTTCTGTGTTCCAGATGTTTTTTTTTGTCCCCCGAGTTTTGAAAGTTTTTCGTAGGGGAGGCCGGTGGGGATGTCCTGGACCTTTTCACCGTCTTCTTCCTTCCCCCCTCTTGGACAGGATGCTGTTCAACCCACCTCTCCTTGTCTTTACCTTTATGTTTCCTTAATTTTTTTCCACTCCTCCGTTTGTTGTGAAGATTCAGATGAAAAAGCCAATCTCAGGCCGTTTCCTCCCGTTTCCGACCCGGCTCGGGGCTCTTTTCTATGTCCGTTCCCCTTTTGTGTTTGCCAGAAACGTTTTGGTTTTTAAGTCCCCCTCCCCCCGGCTGCGTTTTTTTTCCAACGTTCTGCGTCTGTTGGTTCCCCTGGAGCCACCTACATTTCGACCCTTCAGTGGTCTTCGGTACAGTCCTGATGCCCCCCCCCGTCCCCCAGGACTTCCCCCCCCTCTCCTTTAGTTTTTTCCGCCCTGATGGCCGGGGCCGAGGAACTTCTTGTTCGCTCCCATAACCCCACCGGTGTCCCCCCCCCCTTGCTTTGCGCGTGTCAGCCTCTCGTTCAGTGGATGTTTCCCTCTCTGGCGTGAGGCCGACGGTCCCCCTTGGTTGGACCTGCTTCCAGTTTGACCCTTCTTTTCCAAAACATGCCGGTTCTGCCAGAGTTTCGTTCGCGAATGGGGTTTTCCCACCCGCCCTTTGAAAGTCCGGACGATTGAGTCCGGAGCCGGTTTGGTTCCACTTGCCGTTACGTGCTTCCTTTTTCAACTTCCCGCGTCCCTTTGACCCTTGAGCCAGTGCTTGGGGACCGGGTTCTGAGTCTTTTACCTGGTCTTAAGTCCCTGTTCACCTTGGGATTGCTTATAGACCTATATAGTATCGTTTACCCTGTCCCTTGAGGTTCGTTTTCTACTTTCCCCCCCTTCTGACGGGCGTCACACAAAACTTTCCTTTCTTTTTCCTACCCCTGCGGAAAAAGGCCCTCCATCCGAGGAGGTTTTTTGTCCTCCCCTGTTTGAAACAGGTAGTTTTGCGTGCCTTTTGGCCCCTCCCCCTTTACGCCTTCTTTGCCCCCGGTTGTTGCAGGATGGCCCCTTCGCTGGCGATCACTGATCGTTTTTTCTTTAATGCCCTCATTGCAGTTCCTTCCTCCTGCGTTTCAGGGTCCCCCCCCCCCATGGCGGGCTTCCCCCCTTTCTATGGCGTTTTTATTTTTCCTTGGCTTGCCAATCCTTTTTTCCCCTTTCTCCTTTCTCCCCAAGGTCCCCGTTTTTTCACCAATACGTCCGTCAGGCCCGGCTGGGCTCTTTTCTGCCCCGCTTACTTTCTTTCCCTTCCCCGTACTGTTCTATCCATTCCCAAGGTTTTTGCCCCCCGCCTTGGCCGTCTTCGGTGTTTGCCCGGTGTCTAGACGCCGGTCCGTTTGTTTTTGACTTGTAACCTCCCTACCAGTTGAATTGATCTTTTTCTCGTATGTTTCCTTGATTGCTGGCCCAAACCCGTTTTATTGGGCTGGTTTGCTCTGGCTCCCATTTCCTTTTTTTCGGTCTTGACTCGGCGGTGAGGAGGGTTCCGTCTGGGCGAGGGCCCTTTCTTCGTTTACCTTGTGTTTTCTCACCTGTCTGTGGTCCCCTGGTTTTTTTACCACCGTTCGCAAACTTTTTTTCACCTCCCGGCTTTCGGGACCTTTGGCCCCCAACACTTTTGGTTACACCTTTTCCATTTTTAATCCAATAAGTTGTTTTAGGGAATCTCTAGGACCCTTGGTCCGTGTGCTGTGTTTCCCATGATGCCCTTTTTCCTGCGGCAAGGTCGATTTGGGTTTTGGCCTCTTCCTTTCCGCCCCGGGCTTTTGTTTAGAGCATTGGCGGGACATTTCCCCGAACTCCCCCTGAAATGACCGCTGGCTGCCATTTGGTTTAAAGTGATTGAGGTTGGACGTCCCCTCTTTTTTTTTCCACCCCACCGGCCTCTTTTCAGCCTGGGCCTTGAATTTTTTTTGGGTTTAGGGACGCTGCGGAGTCCCCGATTTGTGGTGGCATCCCTTTGCCTTACGAAGAGGTTTCGGGTTTGCATTTATCTGTGACCCCCACCCCCCCCCCCGTTCAGCCACACCCCCCTTTCCTCGTTATCAGAATTGCCACATGGGATTGCCTTTTTTTTCAACTTCTTTTGCCTGGATGTTATGTTTCTTGGTTGGTTTGGTCAGGTTTCCCCCCCCACCGGCCTCAGCCCCATTTTTGGAGATTTCTAACGTGGTCCTGCCTTTGTCCCGCACCCCCCGTGACGGCGTGTCCGTTTTGCCTTTTTTTTTTAGGTTTCCCATAACGCGGGACTGGTTACGTTCTGACTGCGGGCCCCCTTTTAGTTTGGTTCGGTGTCCTCCGACGTGCGTCCGCTTTTTTCCCTTTCCCCCCCTTGCGCATTTGGGACCCTGGCGTCCTCGGACCGACGATTTAAACTCGCCATTCCCCTTTCGTCCCGTCCCCCCCTTCACCCGTCCCCCCGTGGGTGAGCTTCGGGGGGATTAGTCGTTTTTCCCTTGACCGCCGCTGTTCCAACCCCCTTTTCACCCGCCCCCGTCCGGTGGATTTTTTTCTTTTTTGCTCGGTTCGGTTGGTTTGAACAGTCCGAATTTCCACTCTCTCCGTTGGGCTGGGACCCGCCCCCCCGTTATAAACTTGTCGGGGTCCGACACAGTTTTTTTTTTCCCCCGACGTATCCGAGAGCAAATTTTCGCTGACCGGCCTTGGTTTTAAGACCCTCCGGTCCCCCGACCACTTCTGCCTGCTTTTTCCGTTTTTATCGTTTTGGCTCTAACTTTCCCCCCCCCCCTGATGAACAAACGATTTCCTTTTCCGCGTCTGCTTTATGTCGGTTTGCCCTCCCACGCTTTTTTTTAATTTTGGCGTCATAATTTTTTATTGGAGTTTTCTACCCCGGGTTCTTTTTCGGGCAGATTCGGGGCTATGCCTCCCTGAAGTTAGCTGTTTCCTAGACCCAGCAGCTGCTGATTCTTCGACGGCAAAGATCGCAAGAGGAAACTTTCCCTTTTGGTTTTGTAGCTGTTGATTTTGGATTTTTTTTTTTTGGAATCAGACCCCCCCGGGCCCTTCTGCCTCCGCAGTATTTTATTAAGGGTTTTCCTTTCCTCCATTGCACTGTCCTTTTCCCGTGGGCTGATGGAAAGGGGCCCGTTTTTTTTTTTCTTGGTCAAGGATGGGCGTCTTCTCGTATTTTTTTTAAACTTCCAGCAGGCCCTTTTTTTCTTCGTTCCCCTGGCGGCAGACTTTTTGCGGTGGACACTGTTTTGGCCTTCTGTGCCCGACCCCCACTCCTTTGGTTCCCCCTTTTCTCTGGTGCTGTCCCAACCAACCTCTTTCCGTGTCCCGTTTGAGTTCCCTTTCTGTTTT
>Ga0179593_1493570_pt1 | contig 28166 bp, 33 predicted proteins | sample CZODoug2_1_08_16_FD_185931 | JGI IMG/M metagenome (GOLD analysis project Ga0179593, IMG submission 185931) | Vadose zone soil fungal communities from Angelo Coast Range Reserve, California, USA - CZODoug2_1_08_16fungal (PacBio error correction) | ecosystem: Environmental > Terrestrial > Soil >... | reverse complement strand
CGCCTGAACTTATGACCTGAGAATCGTTTACGCGAACACTTGTCATTGCGCGAACCTTTCCGCGGACCCCCCTTTCAGTCCTAGAACTCCCCGCCTTTCTTCCTTTCCATAGACAAAAATATGTTCAATTATATCAGGAAGGCTGTCCTCCATGCCTTTTTGCACGGGCGACATCGCTTCACATGATATCCCTCCGCCGGCTTCTCCCTCCCCCCTACTCCTCCTTTGTTTCTTCCCGAATATCCCGTCGTAAACTCCCTTTTTCCGCCGATTTGTCCGATGACCGGTGCCCTGCAGTTCTGCATCTGTTTTCTGGTCCCTCGCCCCTGCGATTCGTGTTGTCTACCCATTTTCGTCGCTGCCCGCCCACAACTGAAATGCCAAACCTGTCTTTAGCACTGTTGGCCCCAAAATTGGCCACACTTGTTTTCTTTCTCCCTTGCTGCCTGGCTCTACCATTTCGCCACCGGCAGGTCCAGGCACCATTTCGTTAAAATATATAGTCCGGGATTTCCGCTGGTCACGGAGCCAGCGGTCTAGTACCTTTCTTTCGGTGATTTACCTTCACAATTTTCCCCCCTTCCCCCAAGGCACAAATGATGAGCCCTGAACCTCTGAGGATTTGGTGAAAAGTTACCCCCCCAATCCTCGAGCTCTCCCCTCTGTTCTCCCCACCGATGCTGAAGCGGTGTCAATGGACAGCAGGGCCATGAGGACACTTAGGTTGACCTTTTTGAAAGAGACTATACGCGAAGACCCCACATCCCCTTTTTCACATAACTCCTTTACAGAGCCTGTTAACTCCCCTTCCCCTCTGTCATTCCCCCCAAGGCCCCTAGCCCTTGTTAGACGTCAATCAGAACCTCCCTCCGCCAAGGTGCGCATTCCCCTCTGTGTACCCACGCACATTGCCCCGGTATCTCTCGCACGGTACCTGTTCCACCGGAAGTGGACCGAACCACACACTGTTCCTTTTCCGTCTTTGCATCCCCGGAAACCCTACGCTTCGCATTCTTCCCGCGAACCTCGGCCCATAGCGACCCTGGCAGACGAGATTAGCCCCCAGCATTCACTGTGTCGTTATCCCTTCCTCCATGAGCACAACTTGGTTAACTCCACTCCGGGAACTTCCCCTCTAGAACCAAACTCTTAAGAAACCTAAGTTCTTTCTTACCCTCACCCGTTGAAAAACCCCTTTTATTATTGATTCCGTTTCTGGGGTGCTTTGGAGGGAAACTAAATCTGATGTCCTGGCTCCCCCCCCACCTCCTCGTTCCCGTCGCCGCTTATACCCGACCACTCAGCTTCCCCGCCCCCCTTATTACGAACTTTCTCTCCTAACTGGTCTTAAAATAGGGCCTTCCACTGACCATGAGTTGTAGGGGAGGGCTTGTTGTCTCTTCCCATCCCCTCATTCCATCCCTCAAGAACGATTTTTTTCCCCTCTAGTGGACCCTCGCCTCTCACCAAGGTTCATGCGGATTTCAAGGAAGGGTGTGGCACTCCTCTAGCATACCCCCCTGCCTGGTCCTCCCTCCTCCCTAAAAACCATCTCTCCGATGGTAATCTTTCTTTCCCATAATCAGTTTTTTCTTTTGGAATAGCTTCTCATCTTTTTTTCCTCATACTGTTTTTTTCTTTCCCCTCTGCGTCTCGAAACTTATCGTGAGTTTATTTATTTTTAGCGCGTTAATTTCTCTCGTGCCGTTCCCCCTTCCCCCCCTTGATCCCCCTCCTCTTTGACTTATTCTTAGTAATCGGGAGGCCAGTCACACATTTTGAGGTAGGCTTTCCCTCTCCCCATCGTCAGTTGCGGCGGACGGCATTATTAGGCATGCACATGAGGATTCTTCTCCTTCTTTCCCCCCATCGCTATGGCTCGGCAACTGACCATCGGCGGAGTCTCGGTTTTTCCCTTCGTCAGCTACCCCTTTTTACTTGGTTAATCCATACCCCAACGCTTGTTTTCCCGTCTCTTTCCCCCCCCCCCGAGAGATGCCCTTTTGTCGGGCTAATTTACTTTTTTTTGGAAACGATCCGTGCTTTGTCTCGCTCGTTCTAAATTTTCTACTTTTGCCCGTTGAGGTGCGATTTTAGTCCTCTTCCTTTTTTCTGCTCATTCTTTTTCCACTCCGTGCTAACGGTCCCCTCTCTCCATGTGTGCTTTAATGAGTAAGATGAAGTGCTGATGATTACCCTTGTACCTCCTTTCCTCGGAGGATTGTTTTTCTACCTCGCAGGTTTTCCCTAGAAAAATTTCAGATTTCCTTTTCTCCATGAATTATTATGACATCTGAGGTCTTTTCTCTCCCCTGATACCCTTTTTCTTCGCGTAAGGAGCGGCTTTGAAAAAGTTCGAGAACGGTTTTCCCCCGCCTGCCTTTCCTGCACCCGTGGTGTTGTTGGTGCCCCCTTCTCCGGATTTAATCCCGCCGTCCGTATTCAACATTTGCTCGTGTAAAAGTTCCCTTCCCCCCTGGCAGGTCCGCCTCCCTTACGATCTCGGGTTGACCATATGCTCTCTCTTCTACGAACAGCGAGTTGCAATCACGTCCCTGCTTTTCCTATTGGTTGCCTTTTTCCGTTCCCGCCCTCCTCTCCTGCGCTTCTTTTCATTAGCGCATGGTGCCTTTCAATTGGACTACCCGGAAGTGACCGGGCAGTATTTCGCCACGAGATCTCCGCTTTGGTCCTCCTACCCCTCCCTTTGATTTCCGCAATACGAAGAATCAGGTATCTCCTTCCGGTATAGGACAATAATTTCTTCCCTGAGTTTGATTGATTCAATTGTCTATCGCCCTAACGTTCTCTGGCCTTTTCTCTGTGAGCGCCCCCCCTCCCCTTCCTCCAGATTATGTCCCTTTGTGCCGAAGACTACGGCGTTTCTCAACCACTTATTCCCTTTAGGATCTTGATTAATTGAGCCGATTTTGAGGGCCTTTTAGACTCTTCCCCCTGCTTTCCCTATCTTTTTCCTTGCTGGTCGTCAGGTCCGCTAATCTAACACCTTCGGTTTCAGGTACTTGTGAGGCGTCTCTCTGGGTGTTGTGGAGCGAGATCTTTTACCGCCCCCAGATGTCCTTCTCACCTGACACCCTTCCTTTTTTTCCCCCCCAAGGTCCTGTAAGTTCGCGACCTTGATACGAAACAGATTCCCCGTAAGGGACAATATGGCATAAAGTGACTGACTGTCTCCTTCATGGTTCCCCCTGCCTCTTTCAGCATCGCCATTTTTTTCCCCCTTTTCGACACCTTCAACGGCCTGCACCGAAACTAGCAGCCTTTACCTCCATCAACTCCCCAACACTTTCACGCATTTCCTTCATGGCCCTATTCTCCCCTTTTTTTCCCCCACCAGCCGTTTCCCCCCTATTTTTTTTCGCTTCATCTTCCCATTTCTAGCCCAGGCGCCTCCCCTCACAAAGGCAGTGTCCGTCCGGTTCTCGTGGGCCCCGTCGTGACCTTTCCCCGTTATCCACCCATCCACTCCCCTCCCCCTGTAGCGTCCAGCTGACCACTTCACCCCTCCTCTACGGCGAGAAAGGTCTCGCGGATCCGCTGAGCCGTTCGCGTGTCTTTTTCCACCCCTCAACTCCTGTTTCTTTCTTAGCGGCTTTACTGTGTGAAGCACAGAGCCAAACGACTACCCTTTTATTCTCACAGACGTTTCGTCGTCACCGCACTTCGGGAACCACACTTGCCCAAGAATTTTTCAGCCGTTTAGCGCAATGTTTTGTTCCGACGGCAGGAGAGTGCGACTTCCCCCTGCCTCCCTCCCTTTCCGTTTTCCTCTTCGTGGCGCCGCGGCCCCCCGCATCCCTTGGCAGCAGGGAACGTTGAAATCCCCATCTCTTAATACTTCTTCTTCCAGAATTCCTTTCCTGTCCCTGCCTGGTTTTCTCCGCCACCAGCGACCCACCCCCAACGCGCCCTCTACATCCCGTTCTGCCCTTCTGCCCTGCAACCCCTTTCCTCCTTCCTTCCCTCCTCCCCAACAGGTCCCTCCTAGGCCTGTGAGCGTCCGACCACTTTTCCTAACGGAAGCGTCGATCATTGCCCCACGAGCCCTCGGCATACGCCCCTTCCTGTCTATGATAGTCCCCGTCTTGCTGTCGAAGCTCCTCATCGGCGGTCGTCTTCGAAGAAATTGCTCCCCGACCGAACCTGCACTTTTTCTCCCATCGGCCTAACCTCGTTTTTGCCTCCATCCACTCCACTCGCAGGGCCATCTCAACATTTACCACACTCCATTTCTTATCGCCGGCAACGTCCCGCCGTCCTCCCTTCCTTCCTCCCGCTTCCCGCCGGGCCTATCATGAGGCATGGCAACTGCAGACCTTATAGCATTTGCTCTGCCCTCTGCATCCTCCCTTGCCCAACGCCGGGACTTCCTTCAAGGGCCCCTACTCATCGAATTTTGGTGCCTTTGCACTTTTGCCCCCCCCTCTTTCCTACTTTCCCCCTCAGTAATCTTCCCGATTGCCTACATTGGCCCGCCATCTAATTAACCGGCTGCCGTCTAACATGACTCCTTTCTCTTCGCCCCCCCCCCCCCCACCTTTCCGCGTAAAAAAAATTTCTGTGGATTTTTCGAGAGTCTCCCAATCGTGGGGGGTTGTTCTCGCCGCGTTTTTAGACGCCGTTCTTTTCTGACCCTGCCTTCCTTAACAATTGGATGCGAGCCGCTGAGATACTTATATCAGATCAGTGTGCCCCTTCCTGATCTCGTTGAGACTGCTTTGCAATGTCGCAATTATTGTTGCCTTTTTATCTTTCCCCGTTTCTGGCTTCTTCTTCTCTCTTTCAAGGGCAATCTTCTGCGGTCCAAGTGGGTAACCTTTAGCTTTGAGTTAGTGCGGTTTTTCCTCTGCGCGCAGGTTTCGACCCCATTTTGGTCCTGTTGTCCGATTCTGAGGAGAGTCATCGAGAATGCCGCGATTTGGGGCATGAGGCCATGTTGCCAATGCCGCGACGTCTCTTTCCCTTCCGCCGTCGTGTCCTGCCAAGTGCTGTTCCCCGAAAAGGCTTGCACTTTCGTCTCCGTGGCCCGCTCTTCGAGCCACGAGCACTAGACCCCAGTCTCGCTCATAATGAACAGCTCTTTCCAGCCTTTACCCCACGTGCATGTTTCGATATTGTTATGAGCATGAGGATTTTCTTGTCATCTTTTTAGTTTTGCTTAGCCCGGTAGAGGAGTCAGTTCTTCTTATTTTTATTTTCCTCTACCTGCCGATGCTCAATCGTTGAGTATCAGAGGCTCTTCTCGACATGGGCTTGTAGGTCCGTTCAGTTTTTTCCCATTAGCTATTTTCCTAACGTGCGGAGTTTTTTTACACTTGCTTGTTTATGAATTACGTTTGTCATCCCCTTACCATGATTCCCCTTTTCCCCCCCCCCCTTGGGCCCCCCCCTTTCGTTTTCATCTCGCCGGTGTCGCGAGAAAAGTAAGCCTTTCCTTCCACACTGTTTCAGATCGAGAGGTCTTTTTCCCCCCCTTTTCATCTTTCCCCCTTCTTGCGTCTTATAGCGCGTAGTAGGCCCCCCTGCAATGCCAGAAGCTAGTTAGCGCGGTTGTTTTTGTTTTTTCCCTCCGTCCTTTTTTGAGCCGCTTTCGAACCCTTCTCTCTCGATTCTTGGTGCCAGCATTTCCCGGCATCCCGAAGCCTCCTCTTGTCCCTTAATCCCCCTGGTGCAAAGCTTCACGAAATGTTCCGCTCCTCTTTCCCCATCCTCTATTTGTTGACCTGGACTCGCGACACCCCCTCCGGAGGTGCCCAGAATTTTGAGCATTTTTCGAGGGCAGACTTGGAGGTATAACTTTTGTTTCCCCCCTTTACTGTTTCTTTCCCCCCACCCGCTGTAGCTGGACTTTTACTACCCCGCCCTTTTGACAGATTGTGTCTATGAAGGACCGATTCAGACTCAGGTCTCCCCTCCAGTCTTATTTGGGCCCCTCCTCGTCTTTGACTCCCTTCCCCAAGTACCACATGCCTCAGGCCCCGCCCTCTGATCTGGCTTCACAAAGTCCGGGAATTTTCAGGGAAGAGCCCCCTGCGTTGCTTGTTGTATCTTTCCCTATTGGCCAACGGACCGCCCCATTTTTGATTTCCCCGACAGGACCCCTGAGTTTCCTTAGGAATATGCTTCTCCTCGTCGTCTTCGTGATTGGTCGTCCCCCCCCCGACCCTTTTTTCCCGCATTCCTTTCTGTCGTCGCATGCTTGTGTCGCGGTCATCTTTGGTCAGTTTCTCGATCTGATATATTTCCTCCTAATCTTTGAGACCTCCGGCAATCATGCGCCTTTCTCCCTGATCCTTCTTATTCAGTCCCCCCCCCCCCTTCCTTCTTCCGAGTCGAGAGATTTTTCTAGTATCCTTCAAAAATTCAGCTCGACGTCGCGAGGTAGGCCGGCCTCGTCTTTTCCCCCCCCCCGATGGACCCCCCTCCTCCTGCGCGGATTTACTCTAGGTTGATTCGCTGGTATTCCCTGCGTCCGTCCCCAAACCACGTCCCCTTTTCCTCCATCCATGGCTCTCTCTTCCCCCAATGCCGTCTTATCCCTTCTGTGCGTGTCAACTGGTTTCTCGCGTGTTTCCCCACTGCCTGCAGCCGACAAGGTGTAGTCAGGGTCTTCCGCATTTCTTCCCCACTTAATTTTTCTCTTTCATCCCCAACATCGTCTCCCTCCCTCTAGCCGGCCTTTGCTCTCTGATAGCCTGCCACGTTTCCAGGACCGCTCGCCCCCCTTCTTCATCGCCGAGGTGCGCGTCTTGTGTCACCCTACCCCTCCGTCCCGGTCTTGACTTCCCGTCTTCCGAAAGGCATTACTTAAATCAATATACAGCGCGTCTTGCTCCTGTCACCTCGTTGTCCCCAGTCTTGCACCCTCCCCTCCTTCTCTGATCGCCTTTTTCGAAACCAGTGACTCGTTGAAGGCACGTTGCGGTCAGCTTCTTCAGTGCCGCGCCCGGCGCATTTCACCCTCCGCCTTCCGCATCTGCGCCTTCACCCTCTCTGACCATCATAAGTATATTTCCTTACGAGTCCACTGAGTTTTTTTGACGCACAACTGTCTTAACCGCTCCTGGCCCCTCTCCTTTCATCCCTCCCTCGCCTTCCCATGCACATATCTTTCCTTTTCCAGTCATCGACCCCTGGGCAAGTCGTGATCCGCCCAGGCATCTGTCCCCCCCCCCAACTCCTCCGGAGCACGGACTCTCACCTCCCAACAGGGTATCCCGAGGGATCATGCGGTTCCCATTGCCTTCCCCCTGGCCTATTGACTTCCGATTACACGAATGCAGTCCGCTGGCATTTCCCGCAATGATGTTCCAAGCCATTCCTTCTCCCCCCCTCGCAAATCGGTGTTTTTCCCCCTCGAATCGAAGCTAATGGTCAAGAAGTGAAAACACCTCTTCGTCTTCGATTCTCCGGGACACTTGAAACGGCATTGTTCTGTTCTGGTTTTTTCCCCGCTCCCCCCCTTGATCCCAGTATCCGGCTTAGTAGAAGACATACCCCCAAAAATACGACCCATTTCGCCTGCCACATTTTTCCCCATCACCTTTCTCCCCTCGCTGCCTCGGACATAACGGTACGCTCCGGCAAGAATTTCCTTTTTTTTTTTCTTTCTCCACCCTCCCGCTTCCGTCCTCCCCCCAAGAACCGACTTTCGATTTGCCCAACTCCTCTAGAGATCAGGTAAACCCCTTCTTCCTTCTCTTTGCCGGTATCTCCTTCTCCCTCCCTCTCTAGCTAGGCCGGTTTTTCTATTCCCCCCTCCCCCCTTCTGAAGCAGATTCTATATCGTTGGATTTCTTCTCTGATCTCTTCCCCCCTTGTTCCGACTTCATTTTTTTTCCTTCCACGCCCCTTTAAACTGTCAGCTTTTTTGGATGGCGCGAATTCTTAAGGCCGAGCGCTCTTCCGGTTACTCCCCTAGTCTCTCTTTTCTATGTTCCCATTATCATACAGAATATAACCTTTTCTGAGTGATGAATTGAGGCCGCGTCAGCTCCCCCATACCCCCTCCCCGCCTTTTAGGGCCGACATTGTAGAGACAAGAGGTCCCGCCGGGCACCTTGCAGCGGACCGGCGGCGGTCCCCTCGCCTGTCGTAGTGGCGTGTTGGACTCCACGATGATACTGGGAACTGCAGGATGGCCTGGATGTTCCTCGGTTTCCAGATTCTGAAGACCCCAGGTTTTTTTTTTAACTGCACACTGCGCGCGGTCTTTTCTTTTTTTTCTCCTCACCCCCTCCTCCCCCCCCCTGATATCCGTTCATTCGCATTTCAAGACCCTTGCTTTTCCTCGAAGCTGCGAGGATTGTTCTTCGCCTCATACGGAAGTTTGCATAGGCTGATCCATGATCGGCTGACAGATTTTTCCGCAGACTCCTCCCTTTTCGACTTTGTGTTGGTTCTTTCCGGTCATGGAGGTATCACTGAATTTGGGGGCACGAGCCTGAATTTTCCTCCTTTCGGCCCCCCCCTTGCTTACTTGCTCTTCTTGTTGCCTACAGGGCTTATGTCGAAAAATTTCGGTGCTAATTTCTAGGAGGGTTTCTCGGTTGCCGTCCCGCTCTCCTTCACCCCTGTCCTTGTCGTGGCCGCGAGTCGGATCAGCCAGAATCTTCAGTACCGAGTTCACGCGAGAATTAGTCCGCACGGTCGTATGGAGATCTATCAATATATTTTTTCCCCTTTTTATGAATTCTCTCCGCCGATCGGAGGTACTACTACAGCAAGTGAGTGTACGGAAGATTGCAAACCGTGGCCAGCAGTCTCCCCCCGCCTCCTTCCTCTCGGTCCCCCTTCTCCTCGACACATTCATTTGTGCCTGCCATTTTTTTGAGTTAATTCCCCCATCTGGATTCACTCTCGGAGGATTTTTGTTGTCCCCAATTTCCCCTCCTTTTTTGAATTCCCTTTCTCCCTCCCTCTCCCGTGGGACTTTCAAGTTCTTTTCCCTTGATACAGCCCAGGTCGCCCAGAGAAGGTGATGCCGGCGAAACTCTTGTTATTTGCCTCCCTTCCTTCAATATTGTACTCCCCTCCCACAGCTTGTTTGACCCTCTCGTGCTTCCAAGTAGATGAAATTGCCTCCGAGGCCGTCGATTCGTCCCGTTCTTTCTCGGTTCCCTTGTCCCTTCCAGGTACAGAGCTTGATGTATCTTCACCCTCTTTTGCAGGATCTGAATCCCCTAGAGGTTAGTTCGTAGATGCAGTGAGCGTCAATTCCTTGTGGCGTAATTATTTTTTTCTCTTTCTCCTTCTTATTCCCCCTTTGCGGTACTCTTATGAGGTGTTTTTTTCTGACATATAGAGCAGCCGCAGCCTACACGGCGGAAACAAAGGCCGAACTTCGCGACTCTCCTCCTGCAGATCCTCCGCTTACCTCCTCCCTTCCGCCATCAATGACCCTACATCACTCGTAAGGTGTCTCTTCTTGGTAACCTTCCGCACTTCGCCTCCTCTTGCATTTCCCCTTCTCCCCATACGCCCTTCGTCTCCCAGCCAATTTTTCCGTTGTCTCGGTTCCCCTTTCCCCTACGGTCTAGAAGGTCATTTAATTGCGGTCTTCCCCCGCCCGTCTTCCTCCCCTCCCCGTGGTGCCCCCTCATGTCTCCCTCCGTTCTCGCAATTCCGCCCTCCAAAAAGAGCCGTAATCAGGTAAGCAAGGGAACAAGGCGACACTTGCGCAATCCAACCTCCGACTCTAGCTTCATTGTAACGTCCCCCCCTCTACCGCGCCCTATGAATTAGGCCCACAGTGTGTCACCTTAAATTGAGAGACAGTATGCGCTCTATCGAAAAGCTTGCTTATTTCCCCCGGTCCTTTCCCCTTTCTTGACATTTTCCCGTGCGACCCCTATTTAAGACACCTTTCCTTGCGTAGTCCTCAGTTCCAAGTTCCACCACTATCGAGCCCTTTTCTGACCTTCAGCGGTGTTCGCGACCAGCTTAGGTCATCGTGACGCGCGCCTACTGGCCGCCCTCCTTCCTCTTATTCCTGCCATTTCCCGTTATAAACCGCGCCGTAATGATACATGGTCGCCCCAACTGTGACAAAAGACTCCTGTGGATTCCCGCTTTTATCCCCTCAATGCCCTAGTCCTTCTAGGGCCCAAGATGAAAACGTCTTGACATGGGTACCCAAACAGTCAACGTGGGTCGTCGTTCTCCTGTGCCCCTTTCACGACTCCATTCCCCCTTGCCCCGTTCGTGATAAAGCGCCCCTTGCTCGGAGAAGTTGCGATCGATCTGAGCCTATCCATATGCACTTCCCTGACCCTCCTCCTCCCTCTGTCCCTATTCCCCCCCTCTGATCCCAGACTCATGTGGTCACATCCGCTCCGAAATCTGGTTCTAAGACCCCCCTGCCTAGGTCTCTTCTCTCCCGCCACCCAACCCCCATACCCGGTCGAAGCCTGACGCGACAGGTCCCTCCATTGCCCCATCCGTGTCGCCATATCCCGGAGGACTTGCCCAACAGTCAATTCTTATCGCTCGTGTATTTCCGCCCTCGCCTTGGCCATTCCTGGATTATAGACTCCCCCCCGAATAGGTCCTATAAAACGATGCCCTGCACTCTGAACACTTTCTTGTGATGTGGTTTCCCCCTTCCCCCTCTTCCTCTGAACCCTGGCACGTAAAGGAGTATTTCTTAATAATAATTTTCCGATTTTCCTCAATATCAACCGGTGCACGTCTCGCTTCCCCTGTCAGGGAGTTACCTTCTTTGACTACAAAACCCTCCCCCTTTTCTTCTGCATCGTTCCCTACCATGAGTCACGCTAACCCCCCCTAATCCCTTTTTTTTCTGCGCCAGGCGGTAATAAGAATCCCTATGTTCGGTTTTTACCGATGAGGTCACCTTTCAGCGTACCCGAGTTATTCCCCCCCCCCCTGTTCCCCCTCTCAGCTCACCGGACAGGTGATTACTTCGCTTCCTAGTAAAGCCCCCTTAGGATTAAGTAAAGATTCTTGTGCCTTTTCGAAGGCGATCCAGTGTTGAGGGTCTTTTCCCGTCGAACTGCACATCCCCCCATTCCGCTTCTTGCGGATACGAAGTACTATTGTTTTTAGCCCGCGGTAAACAAACCGTTATGTCAGTCCGGAGGAGGAGTCCGGCCGCTGAGGGACTGTTACCCGGGCCAGTTCAGTTTAGACGGCTTTCCACATTCTTCTTTCATTCCTCTATGACGGCGCTTCCTCCCTGACCCCACCCTTTTTCTCTACCCTTTTTTCGTACGTACTGCGGCTGTCTAGCTCCCCCCCCAGATTAGCGACGGCTCCTCGATGTCTTCGTTGCCCTCCTTTTTTCAACCTCTTGCCACCCCATGGGAAAGCACAGCTTTACAGGTAACGCGATAAGCCACAGTCAGACTTTTTTCCCTGATGCCTCTTCTTCCAGAATGATGTGAGGCCTTTTCGTACGGCCAGTTCCCTTCCCTCTCAAGAGACGCCACCCGTTTTCCCCGCCCTGTTGGATCCCTTTTAATTGTAGGGCTTCTTCCACGATGCTTCGTTGATTGAGCCCCGGGCCCAATTCGCGGCATGAGGAGGGTTGGGGGCTGCTCATTTCTCCATTATTTGTTCTGACCGGTCCGGTTTTTGCGCCCCCCATGTTCTTCTGTTTTTGACAGGCATAAGGAATTCCCCTCAGGTGATAAGATTGAAGGCAATGGGGACTTAACGATTTGTGTCGGGCGTCTCGTACCCCTCCCCCTTGTTCCCCCCAGAATTCTTAGCCTCCTCTGCCTGTTAAATCACATGACACCCGCCCTTACGAGATGCTTGGGACTTTTTCCCGGTGACTCCGCTTTCGTCATCTTTTCTGGTAACTATTTTTCCCTTCTCCTTTGTGCTTTTCAAAGCTCACGGCTGGACTCCACAGCTCAGGCCTCTTTTAGTTGTACCCTTTCCCGTCTCTCCTCTCTCCCCCCGAGGATGGACCTACTTTCGCGAAGTCCTGAGCGGTTTAAGTTCTCTTTGTTTTGACCAATTTCCCGTTGTGCCCTTTCTTCGTTGACCCCGACGACCCTTTCTTTACTTTCCTTTTTTGAACGGAGTCGTTTCAACATCTCTAGTGCCAGCCCTGCGAAGTTCTATGTTTATCAGGGATTCGCCAATTTCCCCTTTCCTGATTTTTTCTGTCCCTTCCCCTGATGACCGAAGAAATCCCTCTTACAACTGTTGACTGGACTCCAGTTTTTGATGATTACCACGTTCCCCTGAGTCCTGATTCCGTTTCCCCTGCCGGTATTTCCGTACCTAGTAATTGTCGGCATATCGTTTGAGGATTTTCGAATTCGTCTTATTAGTCGTCGGTAGCGAACCCTCGCCTTCCTTTGTCCTCCCCCCCTTTCCTTTTTTGTCCTAATATCTAGTGATCCTCAACCTCACTTGTTGTTTCTCGTCGACAGCTGACGAGACCCGACGGAATTCGGCCACCTGTAATTTCCCTTCCCCCGCGAATCTCCTCCTTCCTTCCGTAATTTTCGAATCCAATTTTCAGCACAATTACCTCCATCTCGACACGTAGATGCCTTCTGAATACTCGCTATGCACAATGACTCATCCAATCGCGTCCTTTCTAGCAATACTCTCTTCTTTTCGTAGATTATGCCTCGACACACTGGGCATTTGTGATCCCAAAGCCGTTCCTCCCGTTCACCCTGCGCTGCTTGCTGTCCCCCCTCTTTCGTTAGGACCTCCACTCCCGAGGTCATTAAATAAACTTCCCTTTCTTCGGCTTCACCCACGGACTTTCCCCACCCACATCCTTATAGCTTCTCTTAAAATTAGATTAACCAATTTCAGTGTGCGGATTCTGTCTCCCCTTCCCCAGACTCTTCTCTTATACCGCTTCCCGATCCCTTTAAAGAAGTCCACCGATACGACGTTGTAGGCGTTCCCCGGGCCCCCCGGGCTGTTCCCCCCCCCCACGTCTGACCTTTCCTCTACGTCACCGCAATCGTTCCCTGCTAAGCGTGACGGTGAACGCTCCTTCGCCTATTGGATCCGCCGCTACTCTCCGGGCCAGCTCCTTGCCTCGGCGCTCCTCGCCTGATCACGAATTTATTATAAACGAAGTGCTCGCACGGCTCGCCCCGCCATTTTTTTTTCTCCAACCCTTCCTCGTCTCCTTTCCCGAATCCCTTTTCTTCTCCTTCATGCCCTGTTAAAATGCAAAATCATCGGAAAGCGGCGCCCACAACCATCCCCCCTTCCCCTTTTCTTCTGTTCCGAGACACCCCCTTCCCCCGATAGATACTAAAGTCGCACGCAAGCCCCCCCCCTGACTCTTTCGCGGTCTCCTTGTTCCTCACTTGCACGGTAGTTTAATAATGAGATATTCCCCGTGCACGAAAAAAGGACTTCTAGTCGGCCCCATATATGCTCGCCTCTTCTGGGCCTTATGCCTCTAAGATCCTCCCTTTTCTTGGAGTAGCGGACCCCGCCCCCCATGCACATTGCGTCCCGGACCGCTCCACTCATCCTTCCCGCCGTTTAAGAGCGGTGCAATTACCGAGAGGATGCCCGGGGCCTACAGACCCCACAGGTCCCAATCCACCTCTACCCTAGCAGACGCAACAGCCCCAGCGACTTCCCCCCCCTTGACCTGATATTCACAATCTCCCCCCGACTTCCCCCTTCTACCTCCAGAGACAAGTTGTGGATTGCAGATTGAACAAAGTTTTTGTCTTGCCCACATCCAACCACCCCCCCCGTACTGTCCGATACTTTTTTCGTGTTACTCCCCCGAACATCGAAACTAATGCTCTGGATCTGACGTCCCGCGCCGGCCAGGGGAACCCCCCCTTCAGCCGCATATCCCACTCCTGCCCCGACGCTCCTCCCCCCCCCCTTATTTGAAAGCTGGAGCCTATATTATATCATAAATCTTTGGGTTTTGATCGATAGTCGGCAAGGCGGTCAGAATCCTTTCTTTCCCCTGGCCCCTCCTCTTAACCCCTTCTTCTGACGTTCCATGACTCGGACTTTTCCCTTTGAGCGTGCGTTAAGTCCCATTTGTCCATTCATCCTCCGATACGTTACTCTTACCTTGTCACTATTCGGGATTTTCCCCAGAACATAAAATAACATGTTCGACCCGGCACTTGGAGGTCCTCGACTTTTCGCCCCAAGTTTTGTAGGGCTGTTTAGAAGCTGATGAGCCTAGGGGACATTGCGGCGCCTGCTTTGTTGTGGACTTTCATCGAGGCTACTTTGCGTCGGTTACCATTTTACCTTGGCGGCTGTGCTCATTCTCGGTTCCGTGATCACGTAGAAGAACAGGTTTATTCCCTCACTTGTGTAATTTGCGCCCCAGTTTGCTGGGGGGTTATTTCTAGCCACCTACCTCCCCTTCTCCTTGAGTGGGATGTGTGGTAGGGGTTCCCCCGCTTTTGCAGTCAGGCGCTCTGTGTTTTAAGGACCACCCACGCAGTGATCGGTACATCGCCGCCCTTCACTTGAGACTCCCTATAGCCCTCGTTTTCCGATGACGCTGTGCAGGGTAGGTAATTCTGTAGCGGCCCGGCTAGGCCCGTTTTATGCCTCCGTGCCCCTTTTTGTCGGTATCTCTTTATTTTTGATGAGCGATTCGCTGCCCGTTCGGAGATGCTTGTACATCGGACGTCAGTCGTCCGAGAACGTGTCTCTCCTTTCATGCCTCCCCCTGTGACTCCCCTCTGTCCCCTCGTGAGTATTTCCGAGGCGCTCGGACGTCCCCCCCCCCCGCCGTTCTTCCTGGCACGGCACGTTTCGCTTCCATCCTCTTTTTAGTACTTTTCCCTTAGACGCTCCGCCCCCCCGGCATTTCGCCAGGTCTTGCTAATGCTGGTCCTTTTTGTTGCGCTCCCCTTTTCTTCTTCGTTTCCCAATCTTTTGCTGGGTGACAACAGTGCCTTTATGTGTCTTATCGTTTGACGAACCAGGCCTTTTTCCACTTCTTCCGCGCGCGTTCGCGGGTCTTCTAGAATCTGTTTCTATTGTGAAAGTTCCAGGCCGCCTTGCTTTTTCTTTTGTTGCCCTTTCTCAGTTTGTATGATTAGGGCGACAGGACCTTTTTTTTAATTTGCAAAGTCTTTTGAAGCCGGACTCACGCCCTTCGGGACGTCCGCTCCCCTCGTCGTGGTGCGCTAAGCCATATTGATGATCCTTTTCTTCAGGGATCCTGACATTTTTACCCCATGCGAAGGCTTCTCTTTGTAATTTTATCTTATCGTTACTATCCCCAAAGATAGAAGTACCACTGGGAGGGAGAGTAATCTTTTCGTAGATATCTCGTCCCCATTCCTCCCGAGACGTTTGCGCCTTTCACTTGGCTCCCCCCCCCCATCTTGACGTTCCCCCGAGCAGAGACAGGAGGCCGATTATGACCTTAAGAACTGCAGGCGTAAGTCGCTCCATTCTGTGCTCTGGTTTTCCCCTCTTGTATCCCCGCCGTTTTCCCTCTTTCTGTCGGACATTCCCCCCTTCCTCTTTTTGTTTCAGAGCTTTTATTCCCCACCCTGACCTTCACCCCCCCCTCGCAGACCAAGATGACCCCTTTCGGAATTGCCACTTTACACTTGGGCGACTCTCCTTCCTCCCCCTCCTCGCCTCGTCGAAATCTAGCCCCCAGATGGCCTGATGCATCCCACATCGACTACGGTGTTCCCTGCTGGGCCAGGCCGCCTTTTTCCCCTGACCTTCCCCCCCCTGCCGGACGGCTCTTCCCATTTCCTCGATTTCCCGGCTTCCCTGCTTCATCACACAATCCTTCCTCCATTTTACTTCAATTCTCTCACGTATTTTCGAGGACCGCGTCCCCCCCTCGTTCTCGCCCGGCGTGTAGACCCTCCCTCCCCCCTCCTAAAGACTTTTTTCGGTCCGTAGTCCAGGGAGCACAAGTCTCCCCTGGCCCCCTCAGCGCTTTCTGACACCCTCCTCCCCCCGGCATAAGTTCTTTTGAACCTGTATTCTGTTTTCCCAGGCCCGAGCAGAGGCAATTGAAAGACCTACTCTTTTTTTTTTCCGGCCGGGCCCCCTTTACGTCTTTTCTGGCATTTCCCCTCTGACCCCTCTTTTATAGGTTGGACTTGGGCGACTCGCTGGCGAGCCAGGTTCGTTACCTCAATCTTATCCTCCCGCTGTTCTTCCCTCCTAGGTTAGGCCTCAGACTCTTTCCTTTTGCGAGTGCGACTCATTCCGCTGGCTCTGTCGGCTGGGTACATCATCATGCCTCCGTCGATCCCATCTTGTCTCCCCAACGAAAGTTCCCTTCCTTGTCCATCCTCGATGTTCTCTCTTCTCCCTTGTTGCTTAAAAGCATGCCTGTCATATTGTCACCTCCCCTTGCCACCCATGTTCCATGATCTCTCCTTCTCGGAAATGCAAGATCATCTCGGACGCCTCCACCATGACAGAGGCACCCGCTTCCTCTTCGTTTTCGCCTCTGCCTTACGTCGCCGTACGCCGGCGCCCATTTTCTTCCCTCTCTCCATCTGCCAAGTACATTCCCCCCCCACTTTCCGAGACCCCCATCCCCCCCCAATGAGGGGCGTGATGTATGAGACCAAGATGACACCCCCCCCTTTAACCTCGACCCATTTCAAAACTGGCCCCCCTTGTGACCGCTGTTCAACCACGGCTGCTTGGACCGCCTAAACGTCTTTTCCCCCCCCACGTTTTTTCCGTAAGGTGTCACGCTCCCGCCGTCAAACCCCAGCCTGACGTGGTGGTGCCCCTTCGTTTGTCCGGGCTACCATTTCCCTCCCTCATTGTTGTTTGCTCACTGGTCCCAAGTGCCTCATAACGACAAAAATTTTATCTCTGCCCTGCCGCCGGCATATTGCACTTTTTTTCACAAGTTACCTCCTTACATCTCCCATGGGCGTATGTCCACCCCTCACCGTTTGTTAGGGCTGATTGCCTGCACGGATGCTCTGAGGTCCAATCCTCTCATCTCCCTTGAGAAGGTTTGCCTCGCCTATCGCGACACCTCCCTTCCGCGCAGTTTCTGGAGAATAGTCTCTTCTCACCCCAATCTTTTTTTTGAGTCGTGTCCTCCCACCCCCCCCCTCCCCACATATTTTGACGTATGCCTACTATTCTAGTTCACCTCGCTCCCTTTGTTGTTGTTTTTATTTCAAACTATTACATCCGCCCTTGTACTCCCTCCTAATTTTCCCGATGCGATTTGTGTGCCTCCTCGACGTTTCTTATCTGACCGGTCCCTAGGCATCCGGTTTCACTTTGATTCCGTTCTTGCCCCCAGCTTTCCCCCATCCACCCGATTTAATTTGAGAGAGCGGGCGCCCTCTTACACATGTTGTTTACTTTTTCTCGGCTTATCCAGATCCCTGTCCCCCCCCCTACCGTGCTGGCTCCTTTTGAATCCCGGTTTCCGTAGTTTCTTTTGGGTCCTTTTTCCCCGCGGTCTACTTTCTGTCCACCCCTTTGTTGACCCCTTTCTTTCTGAGAAGTACCCGGCGTTCGGATTACTGGCCGCCCACGGTTCCTGCATTTTCATCCACCTCGCCTCGTTTCTCCACCCCGCATTCCCCCCCCCTTTGGCTGACATGTCGGTCCCTCCCTTCGAAGCGTATTTGGCACGATCCCGGACCCTCCGATGCTGGACCCTCTCCCCGTCTTGACACAAGTAGAAGGCCCGTAGCGTGTCCGTGCTGTTCCGGCGTAGGCGCGCGTTTTAACTTTTCGCTCCGCTGATGCATCGGGCACATATTCCCTTTTTTCATTTTGGTCAGCGATGACCCGGGGTTTTGCCCTGACTTTTCTTGAGCCTTTGGGTTTCTTTGTAGTCACTCGGCCCTATTGCAGAGAATCTGAACTTTTGCCCTTTCCCTTGGGGCTTCATTTTTCAGAGACCTTTTGAGGAGGTCTCCTTCTTGCCGTCCGTTTATTCCTTAGGGTCGTCGGTCATTTCTGCGTAAGGAAAGAGCGGTCCTGCCATTTTCCTATTTCGCACCGTTGTCGCGCCTACCTGCCCCCATCATGTCTCCCTTTGTAGCCACAGGCCTTAATTCTCTCTTTTTTCACCTTTTCCGGGTGACTCCGGACCGACGACTTGGTTTCGTTTACCGCCCACTTTGATTGTCTTGTTTTGACATCTCAGTTAAGCCCTATCCTTTAACTCCTTTTCGTCGTTTCACCGTTTTTTTGGACGCCTCGGTCGTTACACTCCCTACCCAGAAGAGAGCGACTGAAACTTTGCGCTACGATTTTATTCCGGACCGATATCTTTTTTTTTTTTTCATTTGCAAGTTCGACTGGTGCCTTCAGTTGCTTCCCCCTACAGACCCCTTTCCCTTTTTTACTTTGACGGAGATCCGTTTTCGTCCTGCCCTGAAGGTTTCGAACGAAATCTATTTTTCTTTGAAGGCTTTGAGCAATTTTTTTCCTCTCCCCTTAAACCTGCTTTTTGCTCTTGATCGGATGTTTTTCGCCCCCGTTTGAGAGGGATGATTTGCCTCTGGTATTTTTATGTGATTTCCATTTGGGGATACTTTTCCCTCTTTTGAATGATCGCGGCAACTATGCCCTGTCTCTGTCTCCCTCTAATGCAATCTGGCCTTTTAAGCTATCGCGTGCGGCTTCGGCCCCGGCGTACTAGTACCTTTCCCTTGACGGGACGCGTGATTCGGTTAAGCCAGTGCCTCGCTCAATCTTCCGTTTCGTTCCTATCAATCGTCTGTTCAGTTGTGTCCGCTTTCACTATTTAGATCTTTATCGAGAGATCCTCCAACGCGCCCTCCTCCGTCGTACCTCGTCGTAATTTCCTTCTGACGATCGGCGCGGGCCGGGGGAATAGAGCTGCATGTCCCCTTTCCGAAGTCAGGTAACCTGGCCATTACTTACTAAGTGACCCCTGCTCCTGTCTACCTATTTTTTACACCCGTCACGCCACACAGCGACCGAGGCGAAGTTTCCTGCGAACGTTTCTTCCTGCAGCCCCTTGTTGACCGCGAATCGCCACTGCGACCCCTTCAGTGCACTATCTGGCACAGACTTATTTGACAGACTACGACCTTGTTTCGGTCACGTGACCTGATCCTCAATGGTCCCCTCCCCTTTTTTTTTGTCCCCCACCTCATGCTTGACTGTATCAAGATCAGAATACACGTACGGAGGTCTGTACCTTTCACCCCCCCTTTCTCCCCGCGCCTTTGTTTTGCGGGGCATACGACGTCCGACCCTATCCCCAGCGATACTTTTTTTCCCATGTCTTCGATCTTAATCACATCCCTTCTCGCGGCATCATGCACTGCTTTAGCCCCTGTCTTTCGTGTCCTCCCGCCCCCAGGTTCCGAGGACACATAACGCCCGATACTCCTACCTCCGTGTGCGCGTTCCGCATGGAAGCCCCGGTCCTTTATTCCTTTCACTAGTCCGCGATGGTCGCCTACGATATGCAGTGGAGTCGTGCCCCCCGTCGTGTCACACCATCGCCCAATACGGCGCTTGTGCCCTTTTCGTTCCCTCCTCCCTCCCCCTAGTAGCACACACACTCGCGCTGCTGGTTCCCTCTCACCCATTAATCAGTAGCGGATTTGCCTTCACAGTTTGCACTCCTTTGCTGATCCTCTTACACTTTTTGTTGCAGCAAGCGCACTGCACTTGGGACCTGCCCTCCTCCCCGCTTCACGCGTCCCCGGGCAACACTCAGACGAGCACAAGCGATGGTCACCCCAACCTCTTGCCCATTTGCCCTTGCGCGTTTTTACCCCAAGGTCAAGTTTTCCAAGATTTGCATCTTCGTGAGACGGCCCTGTCTCTTTCCCTTTGCCTTCCCGGCCCTTTCTCTAAGTGACAATAACGCCCCTGCTATCAGATTTATACGGTTGCGCCTTACGAGGAGATCCGGACCCCATTGCGAAGTCCCATCGCTTCATCCCAGCGTCATCCATCCCCGTTTGGTTCATCTGGCAGACCCTGTTGTCCGACGGTACTGACCAAAAAAGAGCCCTATGGCCCGACCTCCCGGTGTCCGGCACCCCTCCCCCCCCCATCTCCCGCCTGCCCCCCCCCAACAGTGAAACGTTTCTAGTTAGCTCCTCTTCACACTTACCCTACAAGCCCCTTCTACCCGAATAGCACACATCCCAGACTATCTGCATACCATTTTTCCTCGTCTCTCATGGCCTTACTTTAAACTCCCTCCTTCCCCCCATCGTACCGCGAAGACCCTTTTTTCGTGGCTTACCTCCCCACGTTTGAAACCACCTTTTTGTCGCCCCACCTTACCCCATCTCTCAGCTTTCCCGGACCACCGCCAGCCCTGCTCTCTTTGACAGTCCCCCTCCCACGAAACCCTTTCACTCCCGGCCCCCCTCACGGTCCCGCTCGCGCTCCATCCAAAGACATCAACCCAGGGTTATCGCGCTTTCGGATGATCCCAGCCCGCATGACGCTCATTTCTGTCTCTAAATTCCTCCTCCCCCTTTTCAAATAATTACCCGGATGCTCGCGGAACCACTTTTCCTTGATGAACCTTTTGCATCCCCCAGTCCCTGCCCCACTTAAACAACTGAGTAGTCAGCTTTTAATCAGAGTCTTTTTCTTCCCGTTGTTGTTTTTTATCTCTTCTGAGGGTCTGTTAATTGTTTCTATGGACTAGCGTCCCCTTCTTTTGTGTCTGCGTTGTTTCGAAGTGGGTATTAAAGGCAGCTCCTCGACGGTCTTGCATCCCGTTTTCTCTTTCCCCATTGCTGCCCGAGTCCTTGAGGATTCCCTTGAACTCTTCCCCAAGGATTCCTTCTTGGATTTTGAAGCGTTTTAAGAAGCATCCCACTTCCCCTGTGAGCTCATTACTTTTTTCCGCTTGTTAGTTTTTCACGCTGTACCCTCTTTGCACCGTCCAGGGAGTCCGTTCCGACACCCAGGTCGGAGGTGCTTTAGCCTTGGTTTCCCTTCGAATACGAGGTAAGTCGGCGTAACCCACGGCTTTCCAGTTTAATGGAGGTTATTTGGGCTCCTCCCCGAACACCCTTTTTTAATCTGTAAATCCCCCGCGGTTTAAGGTACCCCACGATGAGAGGTCCTTTCTTTTAGGGCTTGTCATCTTCAGAAGAGTTAAGGGCGGAGATCCTCCGAACCAGTCTCCTCTTTTTTGGCTTATCCTCCCCGCGAGGAACGTCCTCTTGTTCCCGTACGAGGGCGTAGGAGACGCTCTTTCTTATCATGTCTGATCGACCCGGCAGAAGTTGTAATTTTTCTGTGCCATTCCCGGTTGCCATTTTGATTTTTTGTTCCCCTCTCAATTCTCTTCGAAAAAGTTATGGTCCTGGAGGAGCTTGAAAGTCGACCCCATTTTGAGTGCCGAGAACCTGTCCCTCATCTCCTTCCCTTAGGGTGCCTCCGAAATGAGCGGGTTTCAGTCCTTCTCACTATTCCTGGCGTCCCAAGCTTTCTTTTTAAGTTTGGTCTTCCTCTTCAAAGTCGCGCCTCCATCCCTATCCTCACCTTTAGAAACTTCTTCTACCTAGATCTGAGGCCCTGCATAAGGCCAAGACTCCAGTACTTTTTTTCCCCGCCTTCACATGGTGTCCCCTGGACCTCCGTAAATGTCTCATCCACTCCGCCTTCTTTCCGTGCAAAGGGACGCCTTTTCACCTCCCGCCTCTTCACCCCTCTGCTCGCTTTCCCCCCTTCAATCTTTTGAGGCCGTCCTCCTCTTTGTTTGACCCCCCCTTTCTAACCGTTTTGCTTCATTTTTCGATAGTCTAACTTTTCATTTTCCGCAAGGCTGGAAGGCGGCCGTTTCCGAGAATTCTGACAGGGTCCCCCCCAAACACCTCTCTTGTCCATCCCCACCCCATTTCCAAATCCGGATATTCCTGTCCTGGTCCTCTAGCCTCCAACGCCTCTCGTTCCCTTTTTGAGTGAGCGCAAGGATGAATGGTTGCCGAGTGCGTTCTTTACCCTTGCCGTCTACAGTTCCCGGGATTCTTCCTTAGTCTCATTTTGGGTTAGTCGCAAGTCTTCGAGGTCGCTAATTTCCTGCATTCATTGTTGCGGACCTGCCGTGACCCTAATTTGCAGAGATCTCCCTTAATACGGGTTTTTTTCTTCGTATCCCTTTCACGCCATCCCTCGACTCCCCCCAAGTTGACTCCCAGATGGACATAGCAGAAATGACGACTACCCGCTCACGGATCACCCTGGTCCAATCCCATCGAGATTTAGTCACAACAGCTGCCCTCGGCGATTGCCACAGGTACTCATACATCCCTCCTCCGTAGCGTCCCGCCCTTCCTCGCCCGGAGGTTCATTTAAGCCCCTCACAAAACAGGGGCTTGGGAGCTCGTCAACCGCGTTCCCTTTTTTAGCTTCCTCAGTCTCTTGAGATTTTACCGGCGCTCGCGCCGCCACCAAAGCCCTTTCGTTAAAAAGTAAAGTCTTTATAACAGGTCTACTTGTACCCCCTACTCTCGAAGCCTGTCCCCTCAACGAGCCGGACGAGGCCTCAAAGTCCTCAAAACCTCTTTTCTTTGATCCTTGTATCTTCTTTGAACCGAACAGAAGACTGCTCTCTCAAAGTTTTCTGGGGGTCTTCCAATTGCGTCCTGCTTGTAAGGTGAACACCTCTCTTTTCTCAGGATCCCCTACGTTCCATTTTCAAAACATAGACAAGGTGGGCCGAAAGAAGGGACGGTGTCATTTCCCCAGGAGAACGAGTCCCATCATATTAGTATTCAGCGTCCGCCGGCCCCCCACCCCCTAAGCCTCGGCCCAGTACATCCCTTAATCCTTTCACCAGAGTAATTCGGTGAAACCCTTTCTACGTCCCCGACGGCGCCCCATCTTTTTCGCCCAGATTTGACTATAGAACCTTCCTTCCCCTGCCCCCTTTTCTGAAACGTAAGGCAATTCGTTTATCCTCCCCTCCGTTCACCATAATCCTCTAATAGGCCCCTCCGAGACCTATCCCGGATTCGTAGACAACTAACATCAGGTACCCGGCTCTCCCCTCCTCTTCATTCTTTACCTCCTGAGCACGCTCGAACGATTGCCCTCCAGAAGGCGCTCATCGGCGAAATCTCCTTTTTTTAATTTTCCGCAACTGAAGGAGCCGTTCCCACGGGACACCACTGTGGTCTCGCTTCCCTCGCGGGACCGCCCCGGATTGGTAACGACCCCCCGCATACATCGATTACGCGGAGGCCCTTTGCACAGCCCAAAGTAACAAAGAGAGATTATCGACGTGTCCCCCCCCGTCCCTCCCAACCCCTTTTTTGGATCGGCTCTCCCACCTCCCCAATTCCCCATTGTCGGCGCCTTTCCGCCTCTCAACCTTTCTCCTTAATCTGTCGGATACCAGTTGGTCCTTCTCCTGAAATGCAATAAACTTCGTAAAAGTGATCATCCTCGCCCCAACCGATTTTTTTTTTCCCCTCTAGTTTCCTTCCCCCCCCATGATCTGTCCCCCTTTCGCATCTTCAGTTAGTTTGTCCCCTTCCTTTAGCTTCCAGCAGACACGACTGGACCGTCTCTGAGGAGAGACCATGGCTTTAACTCGCCCTCAGGCAGCCTTGTGGACTTTCTGATGTTTGAGTTTGTTTTTTTTTCTTTCCGGGAGGACCACCTTGAAGCATCTAGAACTCCCCACCCTCAACCGCCACCTTTTCTATTGATGGCGGCCGGAGAACCCTGTCCTCTTTCCGATTCCCTGACCCAAGTGACATCGGTCTGCAGGTCACCCCATCCTCTCCGTTTGCGGGAGGAGTGGCGCAGAAACGGAGGCAAGTGCGGGCTTAAAAGGCAGTCTTCTTTCCCCCTATCTTCTCCCAAACCCCGGAGTATGGCGATCTGCACACCGATCGTTTTTTCTTTCTTTGGCCCCTTCTTTACTAAATCTCATTCTCGTTTCTTCTCGTACGATTCCTCTAGGTCTGCCCCCAGGTGGATGGGCTCGTCCTCTTTCCTGTCGTCTTTCTTCCCCCTAAAATTGAAGTTTCGTATGTTGGCTAAGATGACGCTGATTGCTCTTTATCTTCGTCGTTTTCTTCCTTAGAAGATTCTACGACGGCTCTTGCCTTAGATTACCGTGGGAAGATTTCTTGTATGTTTGGAAGCCCGAGAGCGACCCCGCGTTGTGAAATTTTCCCTTTCATTCCTCTCGTATTTTTTGCTCGCCATGTTACTGCAAAATGCCCCCGGACTACCCCCATTTGACACTAATGATTTCATTCTCTTACCCCTAAGTCCGCAGAGATTACACCATGATTCCAGTTTTTTTCACGGCGCGTCAATAATGTCCTTAAAGGTCGGGCACTTCTTTTTTGTCAATCCGTCTGCTTCCTTTTTAGAGCGTGTCGGGAGTTCTACTTCAATTGACGGCTAAACAGCGCCACACTTTCGATTTCGATTGTTTTGTTTGCCCCCCCCCTTTTTTCCTGGTGATTTTACTACACCGAAGGTGGATCCCGCCCAAGTATTGGATCAGTTACCTTGGAAAGTGACCAGTCTACCCTGGCGACTGCCCCTCTTCCCACTGTCGTCTGTAGTGTTAGATTCCCTGCTGTAATAGGACGAGGAACCCCCCGCCCCATTCTTGGATATGGTTGTTTGACGCCGTCCCTAGAGTGGCTTCCAATTTTCCGAGTTTTTTGCATTCTTACGGACGACTGACAGTCTTTCCCCCTTTCCATCTTTGGCTTTCATTCCACTACCCGTGGAACGAGCCACATTCGCGAGGTGGCCAAAAATATTGTGTGATCCTGACACTCTCTTTTCTTTCTCTCACGCTGTGCCCTCCCCAATTTTTCATACCATTGCTTTTCCTCTTATCCAGTTAGCAGGTTGCGATTTGTTCTTAGTCTTCATCGAGGAACCCCAGTCTGCGTCGTCGAATCGGAAGGTCCGCGCCGCTGTGCGACTGATTGCATTCGCTCAGTTGACATTATCCCTTATCCGTTTTTTTCTGTTTCCCTTAAACACGTCCTTTGCACTGTACCGCTGTTTTCAAGATTAATGGGATCAGCATCTTCTAGGCCCGGTAACCCCGGAGGGCACTCGATGAGGGCTTGAGGCCCAATTTCGATTCCGCGTCTTCCTCCTTCGTTGACTTCGTCTGTTCGACGGGTCAATCCGCCTGTTTGCACGTCCCCTTTGTCGTCTCTCTTTTTTTCCTCTTTGTTTTTCCCGCGAGTCCGCGTTCTCGTTGTGATCGTACCTCCAAAGGATGCTTCGCCGCCATTCCGCCCCCCCTCCTTGCTACCTTTTTTTCGGCCCGTCTACTACTACAGTACCAACAAACAGTAATCTTGATCACGCCCACGCTCCCGCCCTGTCTCGCCCTGGCCCCCCCTGTAACCTTCCTCGGCTTTGCCCCCCCCTGCTTAGCACAAGACGCATCATTTGTGACTTCCTTCGCCTTTGGTCTCCTTTCCCTCCCTCTCCACTTCGCCACACGCCTTCTCATTGGCTGCAAAGAGAATTTTCCTGTCGGCTCTTTTCCTGCCAACTGGCTTTCCTCCTGCTGCCCCCACCTCCCGCCTTCACATATTCCACCGGTTACGCCATTCCGAATTGGAAGCCCCATCAGTAGCCCTTGTGAAATTACCCATGTGCGTGTCCACGTTCCTTCACTTCCCAAGGCGCCAGCCCCTCATTGACCCCGGGCACCCCCAAAAAAGTTTGCCCCAGGGAGGGCGCGATTGAGTCCCCTTTTCCCGACCCCTCGATCTTATCATCTTCGCCACCCTTTAAGGCCAAGGCGCGTCCCTTTTAGCAAACTATTCCGACGTCCCCCGTACTCTCCCCTCCTCTTCACCTCTTTTACCACTAGAGCCCTCCCGTGTGAGCTCCGAGTGAAAAACGGCGTCAGTTCTTATAGAGACGACGACTTACAGCTTGCCAGACCTCCGCATCTTTATCATCTTTAGTCTGTCTGCGAACGAAGCGGAACTCCGGACACCTTTTTCGCGCTCCCCGACAGTACCCCACTTTCTCATTCAACCCTAAAGTTCCGGCAATGAGAACAGGGCCCTCCGCAACACCCTCCATAGATCTTTCACTTTCCCCTGCAAAGCATAAATCCCCCGTCTCGAGTAGAAGAGAGGAATTACCACGACGTCTTAGTCACGGCATCTCGTGGCGGAAATCGCTCTATCGGTATTATTCTCACTAACAGCATTCCCGCGTTTCCTAGGAGAAAAACCCCTAACAGTACACTGAAACTGGCCATCTTAACCGTTCCGCAATCTTTGGGCCATCCCAATGAGGAAAGTCACCACTTGAGCGCCACTATGGTTTTCTTATTCACGCGTCTCCCCGGGGAGAACTTAACGGACCGGAAGCCTATGTTGTACCGAGGGATAACTTAGCCGCTTATGCCAGGACGGGGTATACGTAAATGCAGCCTTTAATCCGCCTTGCTCCGCCGTATTTCTGACAGACCCCGCTACCTCTGCCTCCTCCCCCTTCACTTGGAGGCCCTCAGTCCGACACAATACGGAGTCAATACTTACCCCGTTTCTTTCTTGCGGTCCTCCTCCTTTTCCAAATTGATCTCAATCTTTCGAAGGTCTACATGAGCAGTACCTTCCTTTCATCAACCACCCCCTCTTAGGTTCACTTCCCCCCCCACTTTGCCTTTTCCTTTTTCTAAGACCGTTTTTCATCCCCTCCTGTATCTGATGTTTTTGGAGAACCAATGACTGAATAGTGTTCAGAAATCACCGCCATGCCCTCGCCCCCCCTTCTTCGGGTTTCGGATCTGTTCTTCCCTGGCTGCTCGGCGACACTGAAATAACGTGAAGATCGAACTGCTTGTTCAGAGGTGTCCGATTTCATCTATCTTTTCTCTCTGTGTTTCCTACTTTAGTTCCCTTCGTCGGGTAAGAAATCTGTCTCCGTTCTCTGAAGATAACCCAATTCCCGTTTCCTTGTGACAAAGCAGACGGAGACACCGCTGGCGACCGCCGTGCGATGACCGGTACGTCGTCCCCGGTATTGGTTCTTCGGGTTGTTCCCCCCCTGTACCCACTCTGGCTGATACCTTCCATTTCTGCCCCTCGCAACCCTGACCGTGGCCGCTATGGTGAAGCCGTGCCCCCCCACGTTCTTTACCCATGTTTTTTCCATACCCTCCCTCAAGGACGGTTCCGGTGACCCTCGTTCCTCTACTCGGATTTTCACTTCCCCCATTCATTTCTGTTTAATTATGAGAGAGGTCCCTCGAAAGCTTTACGTGTTGTCTCACCCCCGACTTCCTTCTCTTCCCTCCTCTAACTAGCTCTGAAACGGAGACGGCACAGGACTACCGCCTTCCGTTTTGTATTTCTTCCCGTTTAATTCCTGATTCTGCCTTTGCCCGTTCGACGTCGCGATGACTACCTGGCCTTCCCATTGGTCCCCTATGTATTCCGGAGCAGTCTTGTTAGACCAGGGCAGTCAGACAGTTTGGTTTACTTCGCCTGGAGCTGCCATGACAGGAAAACATTAGTTTCTTCCTTTCAGCCCCCCTACACAGATTAAGAAGCGGCGGCCGCGAAAATGCTGGCCCGGCCTTCTGATTTCTTCCCGTAATATTGACAGACCATCTTCTCCTCACTCCACAAGTCCTGCACAGTTGGGAACCCTCCCGGGGTGCTCTAGAGCTGGTGACCCCCTTTTTTCCCCTTTTTTCGGGTCAGACATTGGGAAATCCCGAGCGCGGGCCGCGTGAAAAGACCACGGTCAAGCCTTTTAATACTTCGTTATTTTTGCTAATATTTTTTTCCGCGAGGTGGCATCCCTTTTGCGCCATCATGCCTTCTTCAGATGGTGCCTTTCTTCCCCCTATTATCGGATTCAAGCCGTTGGGCTCACAGGCCAAGCGACGGACTTTTTCCATTGAAAGTCGGGCGGCGTCCTACTACTCCGTAGAACTAGAGATTCTCGAGCAATACTGATTACTCGAACGTTTGACATACTTTTACTCCCTACCATTCAGGGTTTTTTCATAGGATGGCTCTAGACTCGTCAAGTAAATGTGAGGAGGATCCTCCCCGGTCTTATTCTTCCCTCTCTGTGAATAGAGTGAATGACTCCCTTCGAAAGTGACTTTTTTTCCGGCGGCATATTTATGCTTCGCTTCTTTAGGACCTGAGGTCCGCCCTCCTTTTTGAATGAATTGTGTTTTTCAAGTCGTTAAGGCCTCTCCTGAGCTG
>Ga0179593_1561146_pt1 | contig 28168 bp, 52 predicted proteins | sample CZODoug2_1_08_16_FD_185931 | JGI IMG/M metagenome (GOLD analysis project Ga0179593, IMG submission 185931) | Vadose zone soil fungal communities from Angelo Coast Range Reserve, California, USA - CZODoug2_1_08_16fungal (PacBio error correction) | ecosystem: Environmental > Terrestrial > Soil >... | reverse complement strand
TTTTTCCTTTTGGAGACGCATCTGACCCTCCCCAATCGCGTGCCCTTTTTCCCAATTTCTTTTTTTCCCCCCCCCGTATGAATTTCGCGAGAGTGCCCCTCGTTCTTACCGACTTTCTCGAACTATTTTCTTCTTCGTTACAAATTTACCCCCATTCCTTCACTCCAACGACCTGGGCCTTTTCAGCTCCTCTGGATAAATGTCCCCCCTCTGTGTCACATGAAGTTAACCTTTTCTTTCCCTTCCTTTCTCCCAGCCTCGAATGACATTGTTTCGCAATGAAGTATCACCTGGTCGCTCGTAACTCTGAATTTTTTCTTTTTTCCCGGATCTTTTTCTCAAGGTTAAGGCTTTCATAATATGTCGTCCCACCCTACCCGTAGAGTATCTTTCTTTGCTTTTTCTCCCCACCGCCCTTCTCCGTAGAAACGGCGTTTTTTAAGGCGGGCTCCCCCCGAATAGGGAGGCGCTTTTTGCGCGGCGGCTTTCCTTTTTCTTTTTTCTTTTCCTCCCCTTCTCATACCTCAACCTTTTCTTTACATTTTCCCTCCCCCTTGTAAAAATGGTATCCCCGGCCAGGGCATAAAGTCTCCCTTCGTTACTCTCGTCTTTTTTTTTTCCTCCAGCTCCTCTCCCTTAAAATCGGGACGTCCCTGCAGGCCAAGTTTTCTTTCCTCTCGCTCCACATCTCTTTTTCCTTCAAGGCTGGTGCCCCCCTTTCTTCAGGCGGCGTTTTTTTGTGGATCAAACCCGACTCGTTTGAGCGTGATACTCTTTCTCTTCTCCCGAACAGGGGCTGAAGTCCCTTTTGCCCCTCCTTGACGTGATGTTTTCCCACTTCCCAGCTCTTCCCCAAACTCTCTCTAAAAGCGCCCCGCGGGGTTTTCCCCTTGTTTTTCCCCCCGCTTTTCTTTTTCTCCCCCCTCCCCTGAGACAAAGTATTCCCAATGCATTTTGTGAAGTTCCCCCCAGCAATATGCCCCCCTTTTTCTAACGCCCTCTATTTGACCTTTTTCCCCACCTTCCCTTCAGAATCATTAACAAATTCGTTTTCTTGAACAGCTTTTACTCCGTATTCTTCTTTAGGTGCCCCACTCCCTTTTTATGGGCTGCTTCCGAAAAACCGGGGCTCCCCCCTTCCCGGAATGTCTTTATTTCGATTCTTTGAGCTGCTTTTTCTAAGCTCCTCTTTTCTTCTTCGACTACCTGGATTTCTTGACCCTCCATCTGAAATTAAGTTTTCCTCCCCTGGAAGGCTCCATTTTTTTTGGAATTCCTAACGTGGTGTGTGAGAGCAACCGTAAGAGTGTTTTCGCTAAGCGCTTACGCCCCACCCTTTTTTCTTGGCCTTTTTTTTGACCTTTTTTCCTTAGTTATGAAATAGAACTTTAAGTCGATCGTTTTGGACCCCTATCCTTTCCGCGAACATTGCGGTCTCCCATGGGTATCTTTTCCCCTTTTTCCTTTTCCCAGGTGATTGGTAGAGTTGTTTCCTGGCAGTTTTCGACGGACCTCTTTCTAATCGGGACTCGAATCCTCTCCCCCTTTTTTTTCTCCACCATTGGAGGCCTGAAGATTCTCGGGACAGTTTTCACCCTTTCATGGAAACGGATTGATTCCTTTGCCCCCCCCCCCCCGTCACCAGAAACCCAATCCAAGTTTTTCCTCCTTCTTCGTTAAAATTACATCCCCCTTAATATGGAGTCGCTCGTCGTGGACGGGCTTCTCTCGTGAAAAATTTTTTGGTCGTTCCCCCTTTTCTGGCTCCTCCTTTTTCCAACTGTTGCCTCCTCCCCTCCCCCTCCTAACCAGAGAAAATTTTTTTAGGCCGCGGTGAAGTGCCCCCAATGATTTCCCTTTTCAAAAGAGTCTTTCTCTCTGCTTGATTCTGGCTTTGAAGACCTCCGTTACAAAAGCTACGCTCCCAGAAAACCATGGAGCTCTTTTTGCCCTGACCCTATCCCTCGTGTCCCCCCCGAACACTTTTCTCTACGATTTCCCTTGGCCAGGAGTTTGCGGAATGGACCAACGTGCCTGACTCGAGCTCTTTCAAATCCCCTTTTTCCCCTTCACTTTCATTTACACCTTCCTTGGCCAAGACCCCCCCCGGGAACTTGACTCTCATACGCGTCTGTCTTCCCCCCATTCTACTCCTCGTTCGGTCATTCGGGCCCCTCTTTTTACCCCTCCCTGCTATGGGTCCTTCGCAGAAGTCACGGAAAACTGTCCCTTCTTATTCGTCAGGACGAGCCTTTGCGGGTCTTTCCCACCTACTGCGTCTGTTTGCCGGATCTTTCTCCCCTGATAAACCTCCGTTCCCCGCAGCAAAGTCATGCCCCCTTATTTTTACTTGCGAGGGCCTCTGATCTTTCCCTCCCTGCCCCTTGGGTTTTTGAACGCACTACATGGGGTTTTTGTTTCAATATATATCGTTTTTCCCTTTGTTGTTGTGTTGAGTCTCGCAGATTTCCATGTTTTTTCCCTTTTTTTTCCCTTTCGGAACCACTCGATATGCACCATCTCTCCATTCACACAAAACTCCTGCGTGGAGCCCCCTATCCCTCAACCTCCCTACGTTCCAGCCTCGTATGCGTAAACTTTGTCGCAAGGTAGGGGTCCTTCTCTGTCATGCAATTGGACCTTTTTCCTTCCTCAGCCCCATAATTTCACGTAGACGTTTCTTAAAGAAGGAATTCCCCTTTCACCAGCTTTTTTTGGACTTTGACTGTAATCAGAGTACTCTCTCCCAGTCACGTCTTTGCTTGGCCGATCCTCCCTTTGCGCTATTGTCCTTTTCTGAGTCCTCGTGCGCATTTTTCTTCTCGTTGCCTTGACAGCCGAGATGACTCCTGGCATACGGATTCTCTTCCTGCGAGTGTCCAAGAACTTTTTCTTTCCATTTCCTTCAAGCACAATGGGTCGTCTTCGCTTTTTTTCTCCTTGTCTCCTTTCTGCAGGAGATATGGATCGAATTCCCTTTCTTCCTCTCTTTTTAAGGGTCCTCCCTTTTTTCCCCCTTTTTTGCTACTTTGGTTTCCCCAAAATTCTTTGGGCGGGCTTCGTCCCCAGCGTGTGGAGCCCCTTTTTTCTCCGCAGCTCCAAATGCCTCGGAGTCCCCTCTTCCCCCCGATCCCCCTTACGACAGCTCCCTTTTTTGACATTTTTCCAAGAACGGATTCTGAGCAAAACTTTCCCCCCCTGGATGGGACCTTTTTATTTAGTCTTTTTTTCATCTCCCCCTCTCCTTCCTACACGGTCACGTCGCGTCTCCCTTCAGGCATTGACTACGGACTTTCCCTCCCATTGGGAACATTCCCTCCGCCAACAGTTTTATCTTTTGAGGACTCCTCCCTTTATTCTTCCTTTTCCGTAAGCTCGCACCAGTCTCCCCTGAGCCCGGACCTGAACAAATACGCATAGGAGTTTTTCCTTCTCAGCTCAAGTTTTCTTCGTTTCCAAGTTTTTCCTGACTCTTAAAAATTATTTGCTGATTATCCCTTTCTTCAAGTACGCCCCCCCCACCAAGGCGTAGCGGCCGGATTCCCCACTTTTTCCCGAGCTCCTCTCCACTTTTTCTCTTCTTCAAGGCCCCTCCCCCCGGTTCCCAGGTTCTTCCTCCTTTATTCAAGATTGAGACATCAATCCAGGTAGGAGAGCGCATTCCTCTTTCTTCGCGTCATTCGATCCCCCGTTACTCTGGCTGTCCCCGACACTCTTAAATGCCTCGGTGATCGCACCAGGTTTGCTCTTCCCCGTCCCAAACGCTTGACCCTCCCCCAACCCTTTTTTTTTTTTTCTCCCCTCCTATTTTTTGTCCGATTCTCCGACTTTCTTTGCCCCCCATGAGAACAACCGAGTTAATTTGGGCTCGACTCCACCCTCCTTGAGTTCCTGGGATCCCCCTTTTCTCTTACCTTCCTTCATTTACCTTGTTTTTTTTGCGCGAACTCTCCTCCGAGAACGTTAAAGGACGTGCCCCCCGCGTTCGCATTTCTCTCCTAGCTTTTTTTTCTTCTTTTTTTTCCCCCCTTCCCAGCCTTCCCCCCCCTTCTTTTCTCGTCACTTCCCGTGATTCGGGGCCTCTTTCTGGAACAAAATACCCTCTCTTATCCATATTCTTCTCCCCTTTTATCTACCTCTGCATCCGGTCCTCTGAGTATTGATCCAGTGAACGGCCTTGTTCTATCGATTCTTTGTGTTACCTTCATTTGACCGTCCCCGATTTTATCGCCCCCCCTTCTTTCTAATCCCTCGCACCTCCCGTCTTTTTACCCCTGGCTTTCCCATTTGAAACAAAAAGAGGGTTTGTATGGTAAGGGCCCTTTTCGGTCATTTCTTTTTCCCAGCCCCTCCTCCCCCCTTTCCATTCTCCCCCGCCTGTGCCGCCATCCCTTTTGGTTGATCCTTCGACCCGCGCCTTCTTCTTCTTACTCGTTTCCCCTGTGGGGCTCCCTTTTTTTTTTATCTGCCCCTCCCTTTGGTGTTCACGACATGTCTTCTTCCTTCCGACCGGCAGCCTTTTTTGGTGTGATACGAAATTGCGGCAAATCCCTTTCCTTTGACCCCACGAGTACTTCTCTCCAAGGGCCTTCTTTCTTCCCCTTAGGCACAACTTTTCCCCCTTCTTCATGGGCGGACAGATCTACAGTTATCCAGAGGACCTCCATCGTCGGCTTTTTCGATGATCTTTTTCTTTCCCCCCTCCGCCCATAGGGTCCCCTAGCAAACCCCTGCAGTAGCCGGTCAGCCTCCCCTCCCCCCCCCCGGAAAATCTTTTTTTCCACTCCTCCTTTACAATTAAGGCTCCCCTTTCCAGAGCGTCTCCCCCAAAAATCGCTCTCCCTTTTCCTTGGTGTGTGAGAGAGAGCTTTTTTTTTTTTTTTAGATTTGGCTTACCCAAGCTCTCTCGCTCTTTTTTTCGGCTTTTCTTTGGTGCCCCCTGGCTTGGGGAAAATGGCGATCTTTTTTCCGCGAGATCCCTGAATATCTGTTGTCCCCTATGGTTGCTATCTTTTTTCGAAAAACCTACTACCCAATCTCATCGCCCTCCCCCCTTTTACCTGGCCGTCTTTGGATTCCCCTTTCCCTTTCCTCCTAATCCTAAGGGTCCCCATTATCCTCTCCTAGCAATGGCCACTCGAGGTCACTGCCTTCCTCTCCTTCAGTAAACTTTTTTCCAACCTTCCTTTCTTTTGCATCCCATTACCTCCCAGTTTTCAGGATTTCGATTTTCATCTCATGTAGTCTACCCCCCCCCATCCCCCTTAGAGGTATCTTTTTTTTCTTTCTTTCAAGTGCCCACTCCGGCCTTGTGAGTTCATCCCCTTTTCCTCTTGGTTAGAATCTTTTTATCAACCGAAATAGGTTTCTCATCTGGGGATGGATTCTCTTGTTTTCGCGTGCCTCTGAATCGTTAGGAATCTCCCAATCATCCAAAAGCAGGTCCAAATTTATCTTCAAAGGCATAACTCTAAGAGACTAGGATGTATTTATTTCTTCTTTTTCTCCCATCATGACAGATTCCCATCTCGGAACCTCCCAGGGAAAGTTAGTTCCTTTGCTATCCATCTCCCTCCCGGCCCTAGTAAACCTGATGTTGCCCAGTCCCTTCTGAGGGATAACGGGTTGGCCCCCCCCCCGAATAGCTCTACTTCTAACATTGTCCTTCTGGCAAGTCTTCATACCTATCAGGTCTTCCCTTTTTTTTTTTTTTCGCTTTCTTTCAAAATGCAGAGACTCTCCCCCTCCAAACTCCAAAACTCCCCACCCTGCGATTTTGCATTCCGCCCGTTGAATTTTTTTTCCCCCTCCGCCCTTTCGCTTCTCCCCCTACCCCCCGCTAGTAAAAGCATCCTCCTCATATAGTCTGTTATTTCTCCCTGTATTAGTCGAGTCCCACCTTCCCCTTTATGCGAATTCCCCTCGTCTTTACCGGGCCCTGGACAGAGGATAGCGATTTCTTTTTTTCCCCATTTTAGGTGTCCCTTTACTTTTCTCTCAATTCGTCCTTGCGGAATTTAAACGTTGATGGGGCACTTTCCTCACTTCCCCTGATCTGGGGAGAGAATTTCGAGATGGAGAAGGAGCCCCTTCCCTGGATTTCTCACCTCTCAATCCTACCTCGAAAATTCCCTCGAGAACACTCGTCTTGGAGGGGCCTTGCCCTTCCCCCCCCGTGGGCTAGAAATAACGACTTTCTGGGGGGCGCTCCCTCCAAAGCTTTAAGACTTTTTCTTTTCTCCATTTAGGATTCGGACCTTTTCTCTCTTTTTGGTCTTCCTATGACCTGAAGGATCGATCGTTTTTTACCTACTTTTGGACCCTCTCTTTTCTCGCGTCCAAACCTTCGATGGGCGCACTTATTGTCGACGGTTTGGCCTGGCAGGTTCTTCCCCCTCCCTCCTGGAATTTTCTTTTACCCGCTCCTGTGATCCCTTTCTGCGTTTGCTTTCCAAATGGTATTGAACGTCCGTCCCCTTCATTTTTTAGTCCCTCCTTTTTCCCGCTAACCCCTCTGGAGACTGTCTCCTTCAAAAGAAGTCTACGAAATAAGCGTTTCTAAATCCCCCCCTTTCTTTCGTTGTTTCCCGGCGACCCTCCCTTTTTCACTGTTACTGGTGTTTTTCTCGTGTCCATCCCTTTTCCGTTATGGTCCCGACTTTTTGCATGTGGAGCGGCGGAGCAAAAACCTGTCTCCCCCACCGCTCGCTGCCCTCTCACCTGCTTTGTAAGTGCTCGCGGCCTTCCAAAATGATTCCCCCCTATTCTTTACGCCACTGTCCCTCTCTTCCGCTCAACGTGATTCCGCAGAACCCCCCTCTTCATTCCGTACCCTCTAAAACCCTCGCTTGCTGCAAACCTCGACCAAGTTCTTGAAAGTCCCTTTCCTTTTCCACTATACTTCTTTTTCATCGCGTTCCTTTTTTACCATCTATGTGACGGTCTTCTGCAGTCCCCTCCTTTCCCAATGGACGGACGCGGCCCTCCCAAGAGACGGGGAACTTGTTTCCGTTAAATTTTTCTTTAGTCTTGGATCATTTCTTTCGGGAACTCGGCGCCTTTTCATCAACGGCTTTTTCTCCTTCTGGACAGAAGTCGAGATCCTCCTGTTTCGATCTCTTGGGTTATAAACCGCACACTTCTGATGGCACCGGATTCCCTGTGTTCTACCACCTCCTTCTCAACAGCCGCAAATACTCTTTTTATTTGTATTGTATGTTGCCTTCCCTCTTCTCCCTCGAGAAACGTGGTTACGTACCTCCCAAAGCCCCCTCCGTGGATTGACTTCTCTCCTTTCCTTCTAGTTGTTGTGAGATCTCTTCACCCCGAATTAACCCTTTTCTCTCGCTTTTTCATTGCCACCTTGATGATCTATCGCAGGAAACCTTCACTCGTTTTCCCCAAATCGGATTTTCTTTCCTGCCCTTTGCTTAGTTGTACCTAATAATCCGTCCATTCAGCATTCATCCCTGCGTAAAGGTGATCCCTCAAGGGCCGTCCTCTCTTTCCCCCCATTGGATTATCCCTCTTCAGGGAGGGTTTTGAAGTCGCGAGTTCTCGAATTCTTTCCCAAGGCCCTTAGTATGTCCCTTCGCCACGAGTACTCCCCATATCCGTAGAGGAAATTTTTTCTTTCGTGGTTCGTCCCTTAATGTTGGCCTTCCAGCTCTTTCTACCTCTCGTATGCGGAGTGGGGCCGCGATGAAAAAACTCCCCCCTTTCGGCTCCTACTTTTCCCCTCCCTTTTTTGATATCTTCTGCCCTCCTCAATTTTCTCGGTCCTTCTCTTTTTGTATTCCTTAAGTTTTCCGCGATAGGTCGGAATTTCTTGAGAGCATTTTTCCAGAATAGTCCTTTCCTTTTTTCCGCGTCTTTCCCCGTCCCATCCTGTCTTTTTTCTCCCACGAAGCGGGTGAGTGTTTTTGCGCCGCCGCGCAAACCTTTTTCCAAAATGCTCCCTTCCAAGATCGTTTCCTCGTATCTGCTCCCCTCCATCCATTTTGATGTGAATTTTCACAACGGATGTCGCCGGGGTCTTTTTTAACCCACGTCTTTTTTTTCTCCTTATTCGTCTTTTTTTCGGGCGAACCCCGGAAAACGTTACCGTTTTTCCATATCAGGGCATTGCTTCACGGTCTCATCCCCTTTTTTTCCCCCAGTAAACTTTTCATCTCTTCCTCTTTTTAGTTTTCAATCCCTCTTTCCGGCAGAAAAAGCCCCCTCAAAAATCATCGTCCTTTTCCCCCGTGACAATAAAGATTCTCAGTGAGCCCTTTTGTCCCCCTTTTCTTTTTCTCTCGATCTTTCTTAGTGCATACCTTCTGGAACGTATAGATTGCAACGTTTTCCCCCCTTATCAGACAAGTCCCCCAGGGTCATCCTTCCTTTTTTTTTCCCCCCTTTTCTCAAGGTCTTTCCGGTAGGAGTATTGTAGTCCCGCCAACAGCGGTTCTTCCAGGTTAGGCACTAACTTCTCCCTTCCCCTGAAACTCCTCGACTTTCTCCATTCAAGAGCTCGACGGACCTTACCCAGCCACTCTTTTTTCAATTCCGCACGTCTAGACACCGGTTTGCCTCCTCAGGACATCCACGTTTTCTACCCTTTTACCCAAATGACTGCTCCTCTGGCCAGCCCCCTTTCGAAGCCCCAAATAGATTTCCTTTTTTCTTTTTCTTTCTCCCCCCCTAATGGTTGTCCTTTTGAAGACAATCCTTTCTTATTAAAAATTCATTGGATCGTTGTGTAGTGCTCCCTCTAAAGATGAACTTTCCAAATTCTTTCCCTCCCCCTCCTGAGCAATTCCCTTCTTCTCCTGGTTGTGTGCTGTCTATTTTGGAAACTAAAGAGGAACTCTGGGTATCTGCTCTTTTTCTTTCTTTATGCTCTTCTTATGTACAACACGACCTCACGATCATATTTATTTGCCCCTTTTTGGATTCGCTCCTTCCCTTCCTGAAAAATTTCGTAGATAAGAAATGAACTTTTCCTTACCTTCTAGAGTCTCGCGTCTCTCCTTGGTTCTTTTCCGTCCCTCGTCACATCAGTCTTTTCCGGACATTGAGATCTGCGTTCTCTTCTGTCTGCTACCCCTCTTTTCTTGCTTAATGTCCAAAAATCTTGCGATGTCCGATTGAGGTTTTCTCTTTCAGCACCCGACCCTCTCCCGCGCAAGAAACTTGACCTACCTAGTCGGTTTTCTCCTCCTTCCTGACCTTTTCCTAGCATTTTCCTTTTTCTCCCCTTTCCTTTTCGGTTCCCTCAGATCCCCTTCTTATTCTTTAGAAGAAATGAGGGATGACCCTCCTTCGAACGGTCTTTTTTTTTCCCTTAGATCCGAATACGGTTGGTCCCCCTCCTCCTGTTCATTGCCTTGCACTTTTTTTTGTGCTTCTTTTTTCCTTGAGAGGTGCAAGGTAATTACTTTTTTCCCCCCCTTCCCCCCCTTTATTTTCTTCATTTTACCGTATCTTTGATTTCACTCGTTGGTCGTTTTTATCTTGTTTTAGGTAGGTTTTTCGAAGAAAATATAGCTTCTTCCTCCAATAGTCGATTTCTGAGCTCTTCCCCCCCTGTCCTCGTTTAATTTTGACATAGAGAGTCCAGGTTTCACACGCCCTCTTGCTAACAAGCAGAACCTCCCTCCTTCCGTCGAGCTGTTCGTATCCCCCCCCCTTACTTTTGCTCTCTGTTTTTGTCGAGTCGAGTTTTTCCTCCCTCTTGGAGTTTTGGCTGCTTCTTCCTTCCCATTCCTTTCATCGCCTAAATATTGGTTGTCGTGGATTTTTTTTTTACCCATGGCGCTCCATGGACATTGACGCCAGGTTGGACAGCGCCCTTCCTCTTTTTTAGGCGTAATCTCTGATTTTTTTGGCTCTCCCGCGAATATTGGCTCCGAAAAAACCTACTCTTCCCCAACCGAACCCTCCTTGACTCGCTTCATGCCCTTGATCCCATTCGGAATGGACCCTTTTTCCCTTTTGAAGACGGCCCTTAATCCCCTTTTCATTACTTGATATTTTCCCTTTCCGTAATGGTTGGTAAACCTTTTTGATTTCCCTCCCTTTTCTCTCTACGTCCTTGAGGCATTCCCCCTCCTTTCCTCTCCCACTTGGAGGATTGGCTTCCGTAACGAAAGGTATCCCCCGAAATGCGAGAAGTTTCCCTTCTGCGCGGGTCGATTCTTTCAAAAACCTCCCTCCAGCCCGGCTGTCGTCTTTCTTCTTTCTTCACAGGGTGCTTTTGACTGGCCCCCCCAGGGCCCATTCTCCCCCCCCTTGGGGCCTTATTCTGGCATAAGCTCTTTCGATCGGAGGTACGTTTTTCTTCCCTGTCCGCCCCTTTTGCACGATCCAAATTTTTTTTCCGTCTCAGTTCGCCCCTTGCTCCACATTCTCCCTGGCAAGGAGTTCAAGGGACTTCCTCCTCCTTGGTGCCCGGCTTGTGGACCGGTGTTCAAACGAATCGCCTATCTTTTTCTACCCCCTCTCTTCGAACCTTTTGCGCCAGTAATCCTAGACAGCCTCATTCGGTCTTTTCGATTCACCCTTAGAAAAATCTCTCTCCAAATGAGAACGCGGGTTCCCCAGAGGCAGGTGATTTCTCTTATTTCGCCCTACCCCCCCCCCTCAACAAAGAAGTTTTGGATCTCCCCATTGAGAAAACCGAACTTTGTAGGAGAGTAGAGCCCCTCCACATTCTTTCGCAACGTAGGCCCTTTGTCCCCTAGTTCATGTGTTTTTCCTTTTTCTTTTTTCCCCTTTTTTGTGAGTGGAACGCGCAAACCGGGTTGATACTCTCTTTAACTTTCTTGCTTGGCCATCGTCTTCAGCTTTTATTGAGGAATGAAGCGCTATTCTCCCTGGACGCTTTCTCTTTGCGTTCTCCCCCTTTCCCTCCTTCTTGGTTCTTCGGACTCCTCCTTTATTGGCGCGGCCTTTTCCCAATACTCTTTTTCGAGACTTTATTCTTCCCCGGACTGCCATCTCTTTCAGGGGAAAGGACAGCTTTCATCTATACGGGCATAACTCCTCTCTCCCTCTCCTGCCCTTTTTCCCCCCCCGAACTCCGCGACGATCTGTTTCCCTCAAATTCGCGGTATGGGAAACGGTTTCCCCCTGCGCACGGATGATTCTTCCTTGTGTTAGTTCGCCTTCCGTTCCTCGAATTTCGGATCCCCCAGCATCTCTCCGCCAGATGAACATGAAAAGTTTTGCCGTCCCTGTCTGTCTTTCAGTCGACATAGATGTAGAGCGCTTTGTTACCTTTTTCCCTCTTTCGGAACCTTTTCTTGGCTCCTCAGTGACCCTCTTCCCAGATAAGAAACGACTTTCTCCCCCTGCCAATTTTTTCCCTTACGTTTTCCCCCTTTCCCCTCCATGTTAATATGTTTGTCTATCGTCGTGGAATTCCTTTCCGATTTCCTTTGCTTGTTTTTAGGGGGAGAGCCCGCCCAAAAACCTTTCGTTTTCCCCTTCCCCTTACTTCACAACCTTTCCAGTTCCTATTGATGTCCTTTGCGGAAATGGCACCTTTTCCCCCCTTTTTCTTTCCTCCCTTCCACCTTTGGCTCGTGTTTCTGTAAGAATTTTTTTTTTCCCTGCAGAAAATGAAGTCTCCGGACGATCCTTTTTCCGACCCCCCCCCTGGAGTCTTAGGCCCCCCAAGTCCTTCTTTCGAACCCTGTAAAAGTTTCCTTAACACCTTTCCGATCCTTCCCCCCCCCCCCCCCCCCCCCCCCCCCCCCCCCCTTGTCTTTCATCGCGGATTACTAAGGCAGACGATGATTCCCTCCGCCCGATCTGCACTTTTTTCCTTTCTCAAATGGAAGTACAGGCCCCCCCCCCCTCTCGGGGAATTGAGTTTTCCAGTTCTCATGGCTTCCTTGAATACGATCGTCGGGAGCTTGATTAGGTCCACCAGCTTCTTTTGAGATCTTTTCAGAAGTACGGAAATTCTCCCCCAAAACGCTCCTCCCGTCAGGACTCAGATCGTTAACCAAATTGAGGGTCCCTTTTATCATTCTGCAGGCGCAATTGATGGAAGGATTTTCTACCCTGTGTTCGATAAACCTCTTTCCAGCAAATCACTCCTTGCGAGGTCTTTTCCGATCCTCCACTCCTATTGTCCTAAAAAAAGATAGATGACCCCCCTTTTATTCGGGTTATCTTTTTTTTTCATTGCTCTTTTTTTTAGAGATTTTCTTGCCCTTTTTAATAAACCATTTTCATGAGCATTTTTCCCTTCGTCCGGACCCTCTTCGTTGGGACTTCGAGCTCTCCTGGAAAAACCCCTCGCAAGTTACAATGCCCTTCTTTTCTGTCGTGGTTTCCCCATTTCCCTCCCTGCCATCTTCTTTTCTCAGCACCTTTTACCGTTTTTCCCCGAATTTTCCCGTGGAGAAGGGGGAACAACGTCTTTTTTTTTTCTTGTTTTTTGTTGCCTCAGTCCCTCGATTTTTACATTTCCCCACCTTTCCTCCTTCCTAAGCAGGGAGTGGGTACGCCCTGGTTCGTTCCCTTCCCTCCCCCCCGTATTCATGCTTTCAGCCCTCACTTTTTTTTCTTTTTTTTGTCATTCCCTTGTTCTGCATTCCGTCCTTTTTCTTTGAAAGGCTGTCCGAAAGGCGTGCGTTTTTCGTTGAGAACTCGTAGTCTTTCCCCCGTTTTTTTCCCTTACTTACCACCACAAAAACTCTTAAGGATCTAGTAAGGCGATTTGTTCTCTTCCTTTCCCTTTGGTCGATTTTCCTTGTTAACCTCTACACTTTTTTCTGTTCTGCCCTCCGGTTGTAAGAGTCCGTAGGAAGAATTTTCATTGAGATCTTTTTTAATCCCTCCCTCCTGTTTCTATTTTAGGAAGGGACATCCGGTGCTAACGCGAGCTGCGGCTTCCAATCCTTGCTGAGGGCAACCCCCCTCATTGAGCCAAAACTTTTTTTTTCGCAGCTCCCAATGCCCCCCCCCATGCGGAGACCACTTTTTTTTTTTACCCCTTCTCCTTTACCTATGAGACACTTTTCCCTATCCTTGTGGGAATTTTTTTTTCCCGCATTTTATGTCAGCAAACTAACCCAACAGATGCTTCCGTTTTACCACTTCTCTCTTGTCCGATTGCCCCCCGTAGTAACTCTTTTTAAAGAGAAAGATTTTGCTGACCAAAAGTTCCTGGTGATCCCTCCCGCCACTCAGAACTTTCTGAAAGTGCACATTTTCCTTTTCAACAGTACGCCACCGAAGACACAAACTCTCCCTCGGGACCCTTCTGATATTATGAGTTCTTGATCCCCCACTTCCGCCTTCCCCAGGAAGGGGACTTCCCGGTGTCCCCTTGCCTTCTGCTGCAATGGGGAACCAGAAAAAGGAGAACCCACTATCCCGCTCCACTTTTCAAGTCACCAGACCTCATCGGATTTTTCCTTGATCCCCCCTGATCCTCTTCACCTTCTTTCTGCCCAAACTATTCCTCTTGCCCGGCTTTCTCCTATAGATTTACGCTGAACTCCGCCATCGTCACTTCCCCCGCTCTGCATTCTCTCCAAAGTTTAACTCTGGTAGTTACCCCCTTTGAGGATTCCTACATCCTCCGCATTTTACCTTTCTACTCCCGCGGCCCAAGCTTGAGGACTCGGAATACAGTACTCTCCTTTCCTCTGCCTCCGCTCAGCCTTCTGTCCCCAGCTTTTGTTCTCTCCCGAAGAAGGACACGTACAAACTTCCCCGTTTCCCCTCTTTTTCAATACCCTCCCGGGCAAAATCGCGGTTTTCTCCTGGCCCGGTCCCCCCCCCACTCCCTCGGTTCCCCCCCCCTGCGTCCTTTGGGCCCTGAAGGAAACTCCTTGTCTTTGCGCAAGAACCTTTTCCCCCAATTATGCCTCCCCCACCCCATTTTACTCGTTTTCGGAACGTGAAATTCAGATAGAGACCTCTTTTCCCTGGCACGATGTCTTCTCCCCCGAGTTTTCCCTTCTCTGCAGTTTTCTGCATCCTAGCAAGCTGCCCGATTCTTTTTTCTTTGGCACCCTTTCTTCTTTTCCTCCTTCTGCCCTCGGTATTCCGCTCTATGGCTTCTTTTTAGCCCCCTGCTCTTCCTCCCCTGGACCAGGTGCGGAGATCCCTGACTCATGACCTTCCCTCTTTTAGGTCTAGAGACCGTTACATCCCTGGCTTGCCAGCCCTTGTTCCCCCCCTTCCTTAGTCGCTGGCGGCCCTAATAGATCTAACTCCTTTCTTCCAAGCTTATTTTTTCCCTCCACCCCTGGCCCTCCCCTCTTTTTTTTTAGGGTAGCGGCCCTTGAGAGTTGACTCTCGGCAACTGCCAACGCCACTCCGACCGCCGAGCCATCAAGATAGAGATCCTATTATCCCCCCCGAATGCCTCCTTGTTGTTGTGCCTCTTTGAATTTTCTTGAGAGTTGTACCTGGAGGCCTTCTTAAGCCTTCTACCTTTTGTTTTTCCTAATGAGTCTTCCCCCCTCATTCGACAGGGCCATGGTGATAGTGCCTCCCCCGCATTGCCCATCCCCCCCCGAAAATTTCGTTAATTTCATTGATTCTTGAAGTTGACCCTGCTGCTGGTGACATTCTTTCGCCCTTTCCCTCCTTTTTGCGTTACATATCCCCGATTTTTCAAGGTAGTGGTCCCGATGAGGATTTTCCTGTCCCCCTAATTTCCCCCCTACCCCTGAGCACCCCCCATTTCCTTCTAGTACGGTAAGCCACTCGGGGAACATGAACTTCTCGTTTTCAGTTTCCTCCATTTACACGCAGAACCAAGTGGCTTCGCGCCCAAGTCGCGTCCCTTTTTCTTTTCAGCGGCGGTCTCTTTTTCCAAACCCTCCACCTCCCCCCTTTGTTGTTGTTGATTTTCCAGGATTTGTCTCCTGAACGACCGCTTTCTTTTCTCGGAGTGCCTTTGACCCCTTTTTTTTCTTTACTTCGTGCTTGCGAGTCCCTCGCCTTCCGCGTGTGCCACCTTTCTTCCCGTTTCAGGTACTTGTTTTCCCTGGCTTCCATCTTTTCTTCCCCGAACAAAACCTACTAGAGAACCCCTTCTATAGACTTCAAGTTTCCCCTCCTTTCACCCTTGCCCACCTATTTCTCCCTGAAGGATATTGGAAAAGTATTCCTTCCCTCCACTAGACCCTGAAGCCCTTCGTGTCCTTCTGACCTGGGGATATCTGTTGGTCCAACAGTCTTTGAGGGGACGCCCCCCTTGTTAGATACGAGAACACTTCGCAAGTCTGACAGGATATTTTTTTCCCTCCAGTAATGCCAAAACGTAGAGGCTGGAGGAGGGGTCTTCGTTCCCCTCCCCCCCCCCTATATACATAAGCAAATGGCCGGCTCGGGTCGAAGTCTTTCCACCCCGAACTTTTCCGGTTTTTGCGTTGTTTGTTCGTGAATGTCGTCGACTCCCCAGTGATCCCCCACGCCCTTCCTTTCCCAACCTCCCCACCTTGGTACCACTGTAGATCTCCTCCTACACGCCTCCTCCCCTTCATCCAGTTTTTATATGTATAGTTTCCCTCAGTTTCTTACCGTGTGATTTTCTCAAATGTAATTTTGCCCTTTCTCTCCCTCGCTCGGCCTTTCTCCCCCCCTTTTTGATACCCGGGTATTTTCATCTTCCCTTTGCTCGTTTCAACTCTCTATGCTTTTTGTCCTAATTTTTTGCTTTGATCACCCCGGTGTCCCTTTCCCCTCCTTCCGCAGTGTTTTTTTTTTCCCCATTTTTTGCGCTCCCCAATGGTTTCTGCGCCAACTTTTTATTTCTCCTATGTATTTAACTTAGATTTCCGCGTTTTTCTACCTCCTGTTATGGTTCCCTTACTTCTTTACTTTTCCCCCCGCTCCTCGATGGTTTTTATGATTACTCTCTTTGCTTCGTCCTTTAGTTTTTTCCCTTACACTTTTCGTCCCAGCCCCCTCTCACCGCCTCTCTCGCGTGAACGCGAATCCTCCTCTGTCCACCCTCCCCCTCCTCCGACTTTTTTCCAAACCAACGTCCCTCAACCAGTTAAATGACATTTGTGACTAGCATACGTAGTGATTCTCCCATTATTCCTTTGATCGCCCCCTCGTCTTTTTGTCGTAGGACCTCTTTTAGTAGAGGACCTTTCCACCCCTATCCTTCTTAGTACTGAGTTTCAGAGTGATCCTTGGTTTCTGTGTAATTTTTTTCTATCAGTTTGTTGATGGCATTTTTCTTCCCCCCGACGGGCCTCCCCTTTTTTCTTCCCCTTCCTGTTGCCTTTTTTAGTCCTTTTATGCACGCGGGACGTGTTTGTCTATGAACGCACGCTCTAAGGACGGATACCTCTTTCCCCGTTGTCTTTCCTTCCCTGCTCCCCCCCCCATCTTCATGAGGGCCTTTTCCGGCCCCCGCCCTCCTTTTTTTGTAGGGGCCTCATCTCATTTACCGTGGGAGACGAAAATACCCGCTGTGAAAAGTTGGTTTGGGGTCCCTGGCCCATGTGCTTTCAATTTAGTTCCTTTTCCCCGTGTTCCCTTCCCCCCCGCCTTTCAATCCGTTTTATCTCTGCTCGAAGGAATCGCCCCTCTTTTTTTTTGTACGCCTCAGACCCGACTCCCTGTTTTCGTTTTCCCCAGACATCCTTTTAACGTGGCGTTTCCGCTTTTTTTTTTTTTCACAATGCCCTGATTTGTAGACTTGGCGTTTTGGACCCCGCTCGACCCCCCCCTTGACCTTCCTTGTATATTCCCTGCCATCTGTTTTCCGATGCCTTCCTTTGAAGAATGGAACCCCTTTTTGGTCTTTTTCAAACCTTTTAGTTTCCGTCCCCCCATTTCCCTGTGCCAATTTTCTTCGGTCTTTTTAGTCTTCCAGTGGACCCGTTTTCTTCTTTGAGCCCCACCCCGGCTCTGCTTCTGACCCGACCGCACATTCCCCCCCCCTTTTCCTCCCTGAACAACCATTCTCATCTCTAAATTTTATGACGCTGTTACGCTCCCCACTTTTTCCTAATTAGTTCCGTTCCCATTCAAAATTCATAACCCCTCTGGTTTACCCTCTTGTTTTAAGGTTCCTAAGAATCACTGTTGCCCTACTTCCTTTTTTTGTTTTACTGCTTTCTTTGTGGACAGTTTTTGACCTTGCGCGCTGCTCCACCTGACCCCTCCTTTTCCCTGCCGGCTTTCTCAAGTTCAAACTCGTCCCTCTTCTTTTGCCCCCCCTTTTTCGTTGCTTTTTTTCGCTCTCTTTGTTTTTTCATTTTCTTTGATCGCATTTTGATCTTTAGCCAACTCCCCGCCCTTTTCTCTCCCTCCTTACTCGTCCAACCCCCCTCGCCCCCCCCCACGTCCTAACGTCCCGAGGATCTCATCCTCTGTTCCCCTAGTATCTTTAATGCCTACTTCCCGGAACGCCTAGTCTTCTAACTCAACAAGGGCCCCCGTTTTTTCTTACTTCTTTCCACCCGTCAACCACAATGGGAGCCCAGGACCCATCCCCAATAGTATGTTCATCCTTTCTTCATCTCACGCTCGCTTTTTCTGGCCGTTTTTGTCGCTACCCTTGTTCTCACTACCTCTTCGCCATTCTTTTTTTTTCACCCCCTTTACGCCCCCCCGGTGTCTCTCCTGTACTCCTTCTTACCATATCGACCATACTTTCGTCGCCCTTCTCGGACGAGTCCCCCCCCCCCCTCCCAATCGATGTTTTCCTTTTTTCCCTTTTTTATTTTCCCCCCGGGTTTTTTAAGTTCAGCGTTGTTTTCACCCCCCACTTAGGTTCCATCCCGATTTTCCTTAGTTTTCCTGCGAGTTCGGTCCCTGAATTACCGATACACCTTCGCATGTTTCGTGTTTTTTGCATTCCAGCTTACCCTTAATATTCCCCCCCCCTTGTTCCTGATTGTCCATGGTTATATTTCCTTCCCCCTAAAGTGACCTTTTTTTGGGATGAATCCCAAGTTTTCTCGTGCCCTTTGTCAAAACTGCTACTTTCCCGGTTCCCTCCGTCGTTACTTTTTATCACCTATGCCAATTTATCATTTCATTTATCCAACGGTACTTTGGACTCCGCTCTTTATTGAAGACTCTCCTCGCGTTTGATCACGAATGGAAAATTCTTTAAATATACCACCCACAGCTTTTACACAGCGCGTTCCCTTAGTACCGTTGCCCCGCGGCTGTCCCTCCTAGATGTCTCGCCCCCCTGGTGTGTGTCTGTTTTTTGATCTACACCCGTTTTTCGGAGTGGTACATAGCCGATTTGTTTTACCTGTTTGCAAGCCCCTCCTTTTTTTTTTTTTTTTTTTTTTTTTCCCCTTTCTTCCCACACGCAAAGGGAGGGACCCGACCCCTCCCGACTACTCCGTAACCCCATAGCTACAACCCCTTAATTTGTTTTTCTTTGATTTATGATCTGATCGAGTCTTCCTTCTACAGCCTCCCGGTTTCCTCTATATGCTTTTACTCATTTAGTGCCCATCCTTTCCTCAAGTGGGTATTTGGTTAAAGGTCTTCCCCCCCAGAATCCCCCCGTTGCGTCCCCCAGTAGTCTTTATCCCCCTTGGGTGCACTTGATTTACCTTTCCATGGCCCTTTTTTTCACCACGTGAAATTTGATCCCTTTTCCTTTCTTTTGGTTTTTCGTGCCTCCGTCCTTTCGCTTTCGTTTCAGACATTTTGTTCCCAGCCCTTTCTATTTTCGCCGCCCCCCCTCCTTCCCTCCAAACCTCGTCCGCCGACTACAATTAGAGCACGCCCTTTAGACCCCCTCGTTCCCTCTTGTTTTCACTTTTTGTCTCTTTTGTTTGTGTTTTTCAGATTCTGCCCTTTCCGGTTTCACCCCCTCCTTAGTCCCTGTCTGTACAGCTCCGTGATTTTTTTTTGGTCTTTGTGTCTTTTCTCTCCGCTGATACATTTTTTTTTCCCCTCTTTCCCCAGATCCCGCCCGCCTATTGCCCCTTTTCGTTGTCCCCAGGCACCCCCACCGGCCCCGTTTTTGTCCATCCATGTTGTTTTTTCTCTTTTTCTTCTCCGGGTTTCCTCTTCCTGGGCCCCACTCGCCCCCAGTCCCCCTTTTCCCCTTTTTTTTTGTTCTTCCCCTTTTTTTTTTTTTCCTCTCTTTCTTTTCTTACCGTATTTTTCCACCCGTTTTTTTTCCCTTCTGTAGCGCAGGCCCAGACTTCGTTTACTACAAGGTTTTTGTCCTTTCACCTCCTCTTTTTTTTATCTTTTACTCGCCCCCCCCACCACCCCCGTCCAAGAGATCAGGGAACTCATTTTTCTCATGGTAACGCTACCTCTTTATATTCTTTTTTTTTCCCCCCTTTTTTTTTTCTTTAACTCAATTTTCCCTTGCGTTTAGGTTTTCACCTGCTTCTTTTCCCTTTCTTCCCCGGTTTCCCCCGCCACCTTCGACTTCCTTTCCCCCGCCCGTCTTCTTTTCTTCCCCCCCCCTCCCCCTTCTTTTTTTGGCAACCGCCTTGTTTTTTGTCTGCGCGCCCCCTCAACACCCCGAACCCCCCCCCGTCCGCCCCCGTTTGCCCCCTTTCAACTTTTTCATTTTTTCCTCTTTATTATTTACCATTCCCACCTTCCAACCACCGATTTCGCCTTAGAGCATTTGAATCCCTTATCCGAAGGCTCCCACTGCACAATACCTGCTTCCCGAATTCCGCCAGATGGGTTCTTAAAGAGTTTAGCCTCTTTTATCTCGCCCTTTCCGCTTTTTTCCCATTATCCCCAGCCTTTTCTTTTTCCCCTTACAGATTCCACGTTCCCTTTATACCCTCCCCCCTTTTGTGTCGTTCTTTTTCCCCACCGACCCCACCTCGTGACAGGCACCATTCCGGTCACCAGGTACTCCTTTGGTTCCTCCTCCCCTTTTTTTTTTGTTTTTTGCGCTCATCTTCACTTGAGATTTTTCCCCTGCCTATTCCTTCCTTCAATTTTCCCCTCTTTTTTTTTTGTATCCCCGGGTCTTACTTGCCACACTCTGCCGCTTGCCCCCTGACACAACTCACCCGTTAGACCATTTCTAGTTTTTTCAATTACCCCTCTTCCCTGATCCCACGCCCTCCCTTTTTTCTGTAACCGAAAGATCACAATGCTGCTCAACCTTTTACGTATTACACCCCTATTGCCACTTGCTCGTATCCCACCTCGCGTGCAGCTTACCGCCTTATTCACGAAACGCGCTCTCCGCTCCTCATAGCTCCCCCCTTCCTTTTTTCTTGGTCTTTCCTTTTTTTCTACGGAGCATCCCTTCCCCAATGTTTCTCTCGTGAGGTCCCGTCACTCTCTCTCCTTCTACGTGTATGCCGTCCTTTTCCCCCCCCCCCCCCCCCCATTTCCGCTCCCCCCCCCCTCTTTCCTTTGTTTTGACCGCCTGCTTCCCATCCTCCCCCCCCCCCCCCCCCCTTTCTTCAGTGTCCCCCTTTACCCATTTGTCCCCCCCCCCCCTCCCTCTCTCACTCCTTGTCTGTCCTCTTCCTTCTCTCTTTTTCTTTTTTTTGCCTCTTACCACCCTCCTTTTCTTTCGTTTTTTTTTCATTTTTTTCTTTTATTTTTCTTCTATCTTCCCCCCCCTGTCGCTCGGAGTTTTCGATTCCATTTTCCCCCCCCCCTTCCCCCTAAAGACTTTTTATTCTTTTTAACATTTGAGTCTATTACCCCCCCTTACTTTTCACGCACCACCCCCCATTCCGGATTTCCTTTCTCCCGGTTTCTTCCCGTCCCTGTCCCACTTTTTTCTTCTTTTTCTTTTTCTTTTCTCGCATTCCCGCTTTTCTTTTTCCTTTTTAACTCCCCCTTTGTTTCTTATTCTTCTTTTATCTTGAGCAGTACCCCCCTTTCATGCCCATAAGAAGCCCCCTCGTTTCGGTCCCGTGCCTTCATATCCCCCCCCCCCCTTTTCACTATCCTCACTCCTTACAGGCCACCGTTTCCCCAACCCTTTTGTCTTCCTTTCCCCTCCCCGCCTTCGCTACCCCCACCGTACCATACACCCCCCGGTTTTTTTTCATTTTGCCCCCCCTCGTACTAGCTACTTTTTCAATCTTTTTTCTCCCCGTGATCACCCATGCTGGCCCCAACCGCCCTTTTCCCGCACCCCCCCTTCTCTGAAAAACCTTTTTCTGGCACTTTTTTCCCTCATCCCCATAATCTTTTCCTCGGGCGCACTTTTTCCCCTCACCCAACATTCCTTTTTTTGTTTTATGTGTCGACGTTTTTTTTTCCTCTCTTGTTCCCTCCTTCAAACGTTGACAGCCCCCTTTCATTTCACCGCTTTTTCGTTCTTCTTTTTCTTTTTGTGCCCACCCCACACGCTTTTTATTCTTCAGAGTGTCACAACCCCTTTATTTGTATTTTTGTCCCTCCCTTTTTACCTTGCCCTGCACTCCCCTTCATGATCCCCATTCCTCCTATTTAGCGCTTCCTATATTCCCCTTGTGCGCCGACTTACGATTTCTTCTCTTAATTCCATCGAAGCCCTCACCACGGTTCTTTTAGATCAATTTTCCCTTCCGATTGGACCTCAGTCTCCCCCTTTTCACTGCCGGATTGGCTGTCCCGTTTCCTTTCTTCCCCCCCCTTTTCGATTTTCTGGCTTCGAATTAGTAGTATTTCTTTTTTCCAATATCCCGAAAGTCACCCACGTACTTTTCCCTGGATCGGTACTCAGGGGATGAACTTGATCCGTGTCTTCCTGCCATACGCGTGTCAAGTACCTTTTCTCCTGGACAGTGTTCTTTCTGCTCACACCAGGAAGTATCATGTTAAGATCCCTCCAGAAAAGCCGAAGACATTCCGGGGCTTCCCTTCCTGCTCCTGGCGTAACTATCATTTTCACACACACCCTTCCCCCACATACACCCAACCAACAATCTCCCATTACCCCCTCTCTCCCCTTTGCTGGGGTTTTGCTACCTCTGATACGCCCACTCACCCCTACGGTATTTCGACTGTATTCCCCATGCCTTACCATCAGCCTTTACTGTGTGTTCTTTTGCGGGTGTTTTTTGTGGAGGCCTCCTACCTTCCTCTTTAATTAACGGCTTCTGTTTATCCCCGGTCAGACACCCCCGCTCCGTCCCCTTACTTCATAGATTTTTTCCTTCTCCCTCGCTCTCTATGGGCCCCCAATTTTTTCATTTTGCTTTTAGCACGGCTCTTCCCCCCTCAGTTATCCCAAAGCCACGCTTGATTTTTTTGGCCACATGTTCGCGATTTGGTCTCGTGGATCTTTTCCAATATCACTTCCCCCAATCATTTTTCGGCCCTGTCCCTCTTCGAGTCCCATGTCCCCCACATTTGTCTTCCGGCCTACCCCCCAGTCCCCTGTTTATCATTTTTTTCTGGAGGGGTTCTGTCCCGGTGTCAAGACTTCCATACTGGGTTCACCGTCCACCGGCCCGTTCCATCTGTCTTTGTGTTGTTCGCTCTTCTTTTCTAAACATTGCTGTGGATACCAAAGTACCGCGCCCGTTCGCGTTTTCTCCCTCGCCGTTGCGGCTGCGTTGGTGCTCTTTGATTTTCCCCACTGTTTTGTTCACCCCCTTTCTGGCCCTACCTCTCTCACCCCGCCCATTTACAACATTTGCACCGCATGAGCCTTCCCCCTCCTCCCCCCCCTTCTTTTTCGTTTCCTTTTTTAGGCCCTCCCCTTTTTTTTTTTGGAAAACTGAGCTTTCCGCAGTTTCAAACAGATGTTCCTTCTGCTCCTGCCGATCGGCTGATTAACGCCCGCCACCCCCTCCCTGTTTGTCCTAGCCATATTTCCCCTCATTTTCTTCCGAACCCTCTTTCTCAACCTTCCCTCTCATCGCACCCCCCCCTATTGACTTTCCCAGATGTTTTTTTTTTTCCCCCAGATTTTCTCTCCTTGGCTCACATGTAATTTCTGGGTCCCTGACCACTTGCCGCCACGTGCAACGTCTTCTTCCGAGCTAACCCCGTAAATAAGGTCTCTTACTCTTGGTCACACACTTGCCCCAGCCCCCCCCTTTCCGATCACAATTTTTGGGGCTTTTTGGATTTTCCACCTCACCCCCTCTTCTACAACCCACATACCTTTATACCCGGCTATTGGGAGGTCATGATCTGCCTACCACGGCAAGCTTTCCTTTTTTCCCGCCTTATCTTGTTAACTCTCCACTGGATTCGATTCGCTGTTCTGAAGGCAGGTCTAATATCTTCCAGCCCCTTGCGCCTTTCCTCCCCGCGCGCCATCCCGTCCTTTTTCTTTGGGCGATTGGCTTTGACACCAGTTGTCTTTTCGTGATTTTTGCCAACCCCATACGGACCCCCCCGTCCCAAATTCTTTTTTTTAAATTTTTGGCAGATCTTGCAGGAAACGCCCATTTTGGCAAGTTGGACTTACGTTTTCTTCTTTGTGAGCCATATTTCTCCCAATTGATTCTCCATACTTCTTCTAATATGTTTTTTTCCTTTTTCTCAGGAATTTTTACAAACCCCTGCTTTTCAGTACCCTGTCCACCTTTTCCACCCCCCCCACCCCCTTCCTCTCCCCCCCCTTCCTATTTAAGCTGCGACGTTCTCTCTTTCTTCCGGCTTGCCCCCTTTCTGCATGAAGCTCTCTATGTCAACCTTTCTCCCCCGCTTCGGATTTTCACACCTCTCCGCCCCCCCCAATCTATGTTATATTGTTCACCCGTTTCGCCCCCCGAATTTTAGTCTCTCTACCCCCCTTTCTTTCATAGAGTTTTCTTGTGTATGCTTCTGTCTGTTTTCCCCCCCCTGACGCTTGGAACAGCCAACCACAAAGCTCTCACTGGGTCCTTCGCTGAACTCTTTCCCCTTGTTCCACCTTTTAGCTTGCAGAACCCCCAATACTTTTTTCCCCCCCCACCGAGCACCAAATGTTTTCAGAAAGCCCCACCCCCTTGTTTTGATTGAACTTTCCCCTACACACCTCGTTTTTCCCTTCTTAGTCAGAGGCCCCCATGAACTCTCTCCCTCAAGCTCGTCCCTGGTAGCCTTGCAGATGGCTCTTTTCTTGGTCATTTTAGTTGGAAACTACGCTTTTTTTTTCCTTTGCCTTTTTGTTCTCAACCGGTTCTGACGACGGAATTTTTTTTCCGTGGCTGTTCCCCCTTCCTGTTATGTGGCTTCTTCCCTCTGAGAATGCACATTTCGTGATTTTTTCCCTTTTCGGTCTCAACGATTTCCCCGTTCCCCTTATCCCCCTCGTTTCTACTGGCGTGCGGGTTGTTTTTTTTGGGTTTCACCATTGAGCTTGGTTCATTGCCTCTTTCCTTCCACCAATCCCCCCCCCCCCGTGCTTTTGTGAAGGGCTTTCCTTTCCCCCATCACCATTCTTCCACCTTTCTTTTTGGTATCCTTGACACTCATCTCCCCCCCTCGTTCCTTTTTTTCGGAAAGGCAGCCCCCACTTTTTTAAATCTACACAGCCGGCCATCCCTTCAGCGTATCGCCCCCTCTCCCCCCCTTAGAACTTTCAGGATTTCATATCTCGTCCTTTTTTTTCTAAAACCACTGCATGAGCCGTCCGTATCCTGTTTTCCTTTTTCCGCGGTCCCCCGGCTCTTCCAGGACCCCCTTTGCCTGGTCCTTCCAATGCCGCCGCTTTACTTTGAGGAAACTTTCTTATTTGTTTTCTTCTCTCAGCCCCCCAGAGATTTTTTGTTTACCCGCATTTTCACTTTTATTACACCCTTTTTGCCGCTATGGATTTTTTTTTCTCCGTACAGGTTATTAACCCCCCTTATGTAGGTTATCCTTTTTCTCTAATTTTGTTCTCCTTCCCTTTGCGTCGCCCCCCGTGCCCCGCGCTTCTCTCTCGAATCCGCCCGAACCGGTCATCGATATTGTGGAGTTAATTTTTCGCGTTGAAACACCACCTCTAAAGAAATTACCATTTTTTTCCCACCATATGTACCCGCCCACCCACGCGTTTGCTCCTGCGACTTTATAGTTTTTCCGTCCCCCCCCCCATCAAACATGTTGTCCTCTTGCCAGCCCTTCCTTTCAGGACCCCCTAGACTCTCCTCCCCCTGATTTTTGACCTTCATGTTCTGCCCCCATTTTCTTATAGGTTAGCAACCCCACCCCCCCTCCCTCCCCTCCCCTTTTTGCGCTTTAATAACCCCCCGTAAACTGTGTCTCTTTCACTCCTTATGTTTTTTCTTTTGCAAACTTGCAGTCCCTCTTCGTTCCCTCCCATGACCACAACTATTACGAGCTGTGAGACATCCACTTTGTTTTTTCCCTTCTCTCCTATCTTTTTTCAGGACTCCCTTTTCCACACAAACAGAGACGCCTACCTCCGGCTCATGTCTCGTTTTTTCGTTTTTCCTTTTAAAGCGACGATCACAAAAAGTTGTTCTTGTCCCTTCCAACCCCCTCCCGTCACGACCTTTCTTATCCTTTTTTTATGTTCCCACTCCCGGCACAGATTCCACCCCTCTCGTCCTTTTTCTTGACCTCCCATGTAATCTTGCAAGGACACCCTCTCAAGATCTACCTTATTTTCTTACGCCCCCGCGGCCCCGCCCCCCTCTGAAGTAACGCTCCTCTGTGCTCTCATTTTCCTCTCGGCCATGCTTTTCCTGCCCTTGAAGGGCACACCCGCCCCTGTCGCACTCTCAGTTCTTTTTCTTCTCCAACCTCCATGTCCTTTTCCGCATCCTTCTTCTTCTTCCATTTCTTCCTACGAAGTGTCCGTCAGGCTTCTCCGCTTTTAGGGCCGTACCCCCACTTCACTTCTATGCACCCTTTTCCTTATAGCGTGGCAGGTATTTCTACACCTCTCTTTGTATACCATTTCCCCTCCACACATCACCCCCCTCCGGTTTTCATCTTTTTTCTCCCTCTGTATGTTCGTGTTCTTTCTCCGATTCGATTTTTTCCCAAAGTGCCTCCCCATTTTTTTGCTCTTCCTTCCTCGTACTGGATTTAACCCTTCTCCAACACTTGACATACGGTTGGGTAAGCGTTTTTCCTAGCTCTCCCACCTCCCCCCTCTTTTTTTTTTTTTCTCTCTGCCATATCCTTTCCTGCCCTTCCCGTTTAATTTCTTTTGCCCAGCCCCTCCCTGTTTACAAGCTTTGCCTTTTACCGATCTATTCGCAGCAACGCCCCTTCTAATTTACACAAGATAGCCTTTCGTGGCCATTTTTTCACGCCTCCCCTCGTACCTCATTTATACGTTCGACGACATTTCGCGACCCCCTTTCCCGATCAAGGGTTACAGGGATTTTTGCATTTTTCATCGTTTATGTCACATATTTCGATCGCCCCAGCAATTTGGCGCTTTTTGATCCTCCTGCTTTTCCCCGTCACCGAATGTTCTTCCTTTCCCCTTTTGCATCGCCTCTCTTTTTTTTACCTCTGGATTCTCCCATCCTCGATTTTTGGTAAAGTGATACTTCCATCCCTCTCGTGCTGTCCCCCTCTTTATTTTGTCGCTATATGTCTGCGTAGTTCACTTTCGTTTTGTACTTCGCTTCCCCCTGAAGAGTTACCGCTCCGGCCATTCCCCCCCCCTAGCCCCACACCCTGCGAACATCCGTTAGTTTTTCCGGTACTATAGTTGTTTCTCCACTCCGGTCTCTCGGGGATCGTGTTTCAGCAAGAAGAAGTCTCCATGGTGTTCTTTCGCCCCGTTGTCGCGTACCTTTGTTTTCTTACCCTTCTCCCCTTAGGAGTTCTATGACTTTTTTGAGGCTGCCTTTGTGCGCCGATCTGTCAATTTTGCTCCATCCGTCCCGCTCCCATTTCTCCTCCGCAGTTCCCTTTCGTGGTTTGCTGCGGCCTTTTCGGATAACGACGTCCAGGTTTTGTTTTCCCCAACTTTTTTTGCGTTCGTCTATCAACCTAATCTCCCAAATCCCCTCGCCCCCTTTTTTTGAACGCTCCCCGCTTTGCGTCCTTCCTTCTTCCCTCTTCCACACCTCCCCCCCACCTCTATCTTTTCGTACCTGATCTGAATTCCCTTCCATATGGATTTCTTCCACACTTTCACCACGTTCCGCTGGTCTTTTAAAACTTGCTTTGCTCTGATTTTTTTTCCTCATTAGACCCGTTCATTTTATATGTTGAGCACCCTTTGGTACCACCGTTGTATGCATATTTTTCTTCCTTCCCCTTATTTTTTTTTCTCTTCCCCGTGTCACCATTATCATCCCTTGGCGCCTACTTCCAGACCCTTTCCCCTTCTGTATGTCCATAAGCTCTATTTGACCTGTTCAAGCTCCCCCGCCACTACCCCTTTTAACTTCTCCCTTCAGTTTGCTGTCAGTAGACCCACGCTCCTAAAAGCCCCTACACTATATACCCACGGACGTTTCCACTTCCCCCCCCCCCCTGAACACCCAATACTCCCTTCTTGAGCACCTTTTCCATTTACGGCCATCTAAGGTCGACCCACCTTCCTTCCCCCAAACGAATCCCTCTAATTGGAGAGGTTTGACACCCCTTTACGTATCCACTATAGATTCTCACGTCTTTCAAAGTCCACGAATTGATTTCAAGCATTCCCAACTGTTTCCATTCCACGCGTAGTTTGTTGTTTATACCGGTAGCGATTGTATTGGTCTTCCTTTTTACCCTGCCGTTTCTTCAACTTATTATAGCTCAGGTTCGTTCCTTTCGGATTCTTTCCCCCTACCTTTCACTTGACAACTTCCCCCCAGGTAGGCAGTAGTCGGCCTTCTTTTCCATTCACCTTCTTTCCCCGCCGCTCACAGGTTAACCTTACCTCCCTCTTCCTTATTTTACGCTGCTATCGAATATAGGCTTTTCTGTCCTTCCACGCAAAAACGTGCCCCCATTGTGGCCCCATCACAAATGACTCCCCACCCATCGTTTCCCTGTGTTACACGTTTCCCCTTTTCCACACCCATTCCTTTTTCTACGCGTAAGTTCGTACCCTATTTCTTTGCGTTACCTTCTTCTTTTACCTTTTTGTTTTTTTTCCCTCTATTATTTCCTCCTTGGGTTTTTTACCCCTACCAAAACACCCCCTTCGGTTGTTTGCCCCTAATTTCGTCCCAAATGATTTTCATTGTGTACGCCTTTGACCTTCTTCAACCACGCCTCTCCGATAAGAGCAACTTCAACGTGTAACGTCGGTTTGTCCTGCATTACGTACCGGATTCTCTGAGAAGCGGCTGTTGGTTTGGTTTCCTTTGGGAAACTCCCTCCCCCACCTCCCTTC
>Ga0179593_1632922_pt1 | contig 28176 bp, 28 predicted proteins | sample CZODoug2_1_08_16_FD_185931 | JGI IMG/M metagenome (GOLD analysis project Ga0179593, IMG submission 185931) | Vadose zone soil fungal communities from Angelo Coast Range Reserve, California, USA - CZODoug2_1_08_16fungal (PacBio error correction) | ecosystem: Environmental > Terrestrial > Soil >... | reverse complement strand
CGTATCAGACCGGTAGATCCCTGGTCATATTCCCCCGTCTCCCCCTCGTTTTCTGATCCCCCGACTCTGTGAGCGGCTAGATTCAACTCCTTTATACTCTTCCTGTCTTTTTTGTTTCCATTGACATACGCGAGCTTTATCGACGACTTGACTAATCAAAGTTCAGGGAACTGTTTTGGTGCATCTTCCCGAAGCTCCGTGTTACTCCCCCACGGTTGGTCCCCATTCCACGACACACCCCGATGCTTGGAGGTGGTTCACCCGGCGGGTCTGAGGTCCTGATAAAAAACCCTTTCGGTGCCGGGTTTACCAATCTACCCAAGCTTCCGCACAGAAAGGCATTCCGACTCTTTCCGCAGCCCCCCCCCCCCCTCCGTCGTCAATCTCTCGCGAGTTGTCACCCCAGCGTCCCCCGCGTGAAGAAAGTCTAGTGCCGCAGCTTCTCCTTCGTCCTCCCCTCGACTCGACGTTTCACCTGCCCCTTTACTGGGAGCTATAGTCTTTTCCCCACGGATTTCCCTTCTCACTCAACGCGCTACGATTTTTACAGACTTGAATTCCCTAATTTTCCTTTCCCGCGTCTCTCTAAAGGGTATAGCACTAACTTGCTCTGGTAATCATTTCATGGACCTTCTGGTTAGCGTCCACTACCTTTGCCTCTTTATTGCCGCGGCGGACCGGCTTAACTGTACAGTCAGAATTGGATTTTTTTTCGGCTTTCGTCCAGGTTTTTTCCCCTTTTTTCGGACTCCCTGAGATTCCCTTCGTAGTTCTCTCAACCGTTGCTGTGGTTCTCGAGGGGCGCATCACCTTTTTTCGCCTCTTGACTGGCCTTGGATTTACTTGGCTAGGGTTCCTTGCTCTCCCCATGACTGATGAGAGACTCACACCACAATCAGCCCCCTCCTCAGTTCGGCTCATCCTTTTTCCTTCCAGTTCCTCTCCACGTCACCTTCCATTTGCCCTTCCCTCTCATTACTTTTTACTTGCCCAATCCCCCCTCAAATTTCAATCTGCGACCCTCCTTTCAGTCTATTGCCGCCAATCTCAACTTTCGCCCCAAATAGCCTAAACTCGTCCCAGTGATTGTTCTTTTTCCCCCCCGACCGCTCCCTTTCCACCTCCCGCCCGTTTCGAATGTTCCGTTGACGAGAACCCGTGTTCCCTTTCTTCCCATTTCTTTTCTTTGATCTGCTCCCTCTACCACCCCGCCTGTTTTTTTTACAACTACTCAAGTAGTTCTGCCCCCAGAGGAACCCCGATCTTTACAGACTCCCCTTCTATTTCTTCACTTGTTTCACTCTGAACGTACAATCCCCAGTTACGTTTTTCTTCCATCCGGCTATGAACCTGTGAACCTTTTCTTCCTTTGCGCTTTCTTTGAACTTCCGGCCTCTGGACCTTGTCAAAAAAGAATGACGACCTGAATTTTTGTTTGCGTCCTAAAGAAATCCCCGCACAGGTCCCGCGAACATTTCTTTTTCTCGGGTGAGATCCCCCCCCCCCCCCCACTCCATCCCTTGTGTTTTCTCTCCGTGATCCGCCCTTTCTCCGTTGTTTTGTTCTTTGATTGACCCGGCAGTCCGAAGGAAGTACCCTGAAGGTTTTCGTCTTTTGTATACTTCCCTACTCTCCCTCTTAAAGGGGTCGGAGGTAGTGAAGTTCTCTTTTTTCTTCCCCTGACTTCCTTCAAACCTTCCAAAAATCGTGGGTTTTCAACCGTCTAGACTTAGCTTTTCTTGTGAAATTCCGTCTTCCCCGAGCGCTTCGTGTAGTTCATTTCTCTCTTCTACCGATTTTGCTTCCCCGTCCTGACCCAATCGTAAACCTCCTTTAGTTCTGGAACTTTTTTTTCTGGGGCCTCCTTGCGACGATGATTTTTTAGGCGTTCCTTCGGGGTCTTCCTTCCAGATCTTCCACGGTACAGGGTTAATGTGAACCTTTTTGTGTCGCCCTACGTTGGTTTGTTTCGAGGTTTTTGCTAGTACTCTTCTGTGTGGTTTGATCCCTCTCCTCACTGACTCTTAGTTCTGTCGAGAACCTCCCTCTTTTTTTCCCTCCGAGTGTTGATCTCGAGCTACAAGAGGGGGATATAGTTTTAGGGTACAATCGGCATTTTCTTGGTCTTTTGCACTTGCGTCCCCCCCCCCCCGGTCCCTTTACCTGTCCCTCGGTTTTTTCAGTTTATAGCAGGTTCCTCTACCGGATCTTTTCCGTCGTGATGCGAGGCTTCTTTTGGCGTCTTCATTTTCTCCGATTTTTTTTTTCAGCTCGACAAGTTCGTCACGTTGAATGTTGATTCCCGGCAGACTCCTTTGCACGGTCTCTTCCTTCCCCCCAATCGGAACCCCTGTTTTCCTACGCTTTCGGTCTTGGTCCACACGTGGAGAACTCGGGAACGATCGAATCCCTCATATTTCTGCGGTTCTGACATTCTAGAGCCCAACGCTCCTTCGACTTCGCCGGTGGCCACTTTTTCCCTCTGGAGTAACAGTGTCTCAATTGGTTGTGAGTTATTCCCACCTTGATTTTTCCCATCGGTCATATTGGAACCATCCATGCCACGATCCAGCACGTCTTTGCGTCCTTCTTACCTTTATGCGGATCACGCGACTTCTTTGAATTTCTAAGCTACCCACGTTCCTGCCTCTTTCTTTACTAAGGGTATGCATCTCTGAACCATCTCGGAGCATCAATAGTCTTTTATATTTTTTTTGTTTTTACTGAGCCTCCAGCATGCTATCCTACTTTGAGTCCTTTCACTCGTGGCGTTTGGCGCCTCTCGCGTTAGGTTACCTTGATCTTCCTCATCTTTTAATGGTGTTTGTAGGTTTCGCTCTCTCCGTTCTCGAATGGTGCTCTTCTATATATTCATCTTGTCTTTTTAGCTTTTGTGAGCTTCATGGAAGTTTCTAATTACTAACTTACCAGTTTTTCTTGGTCGCACAATATAGAGTTTGGGTTTTTGAATGTTTTTCCTGCCCTTTAACCCCCCCTCGTCGCTTATGTGCCGTCTACCACAACCATCTTTTTTATGGCAAGACACTTCTTCTTCTTTAACTTCCTCCTTTCCGGAGTTTTGCCCGATTATTCCCTTGTGTATCTAACAACGATTACCGAGCCAACCCTCACCCTTAGTTGATTACGCTCGCGCACGTTCATTCCCCAGGTTCTTTTCTCAGCAGGAGGCTTTTTTTTTGATGCATTGCACCCTTATCATATCCTCTCATCGGCGAACAGAATACAAGGCGGATGTCTTTTAACTCTCTCTCATTTTACGAGTGAAGTTTTTTTCATTCCAGGTCCTCTTTTTGTTTCTCATCACAGGATGTGTGTGGTTCCCGGAATATGATCCCTGTTTTGAGTCCTTTGGAGAAACCTGTTTTTCTCCTTTTGTTCTTCCTTTGGTGAAACATCCTCCCCATTAATCGATCCTGCCCGGCGATCTCCCTTGGAGAAGCCGGCTTGGAGTCATCTTTTCTGCACGGAGTCAGCGGTCTCCTTTTTTTCCTTTGAGGTTCTGGACGGTGCCCTCTTAAACACAGGCACCCGTGATCTGTGCCGCCCCGTCTTTAAGAGTGGCTCACACCCGCCTCTCTTATATTAGAGGCGACCTAATAACAGGTTGTTCTCCTCAATTCAGGGTACCCTCGTGTTCCCGGACAAGAACAGACACCCCCGTGAAACCACGTCCCCGCTAACTGTCCCATAGCATCCTATCTCTACAGTGAACCTCAAACTGATTCCCCTTAATTCTAAAGCTAAAATTGACTGGAACCCACTTGGCTTGACGCTTCCTCTTTTCGATTCTTTTATATGGTTCCTTATTGGCCCCTGGGTAAGGCTGCAAGAATGGTCCCCCCCCCCTATAGCTGTTAATTTCAAGCATTCTGCATCTTCGAGTTTTTCTTTCAGCTCTCCGGGAGGAGTTTCCGTTAGTATCTTTCTAGTGACGTTTCTCTCCGCAGTGGCGTTTGTCCTCCTCCTTCGGATTATTTCTCCTTCCCGTAGATGATTTATCCCCATCGCTTTTTCCAGTCTTTTCGGGAGGATTTCATCGGGAGTTTGTTCTCAGAGGATTCCCTCCATCTTTTTTTTTTTCCAATAAAGAAGAAAGATTGGTACCAACTTCGCACACAATTTCATAGACTCTCTCCCGGTGATTCCTAGCGGCAGCCTCTTCTCCCCCTCGAGCATAGAATTCTCAACTCCTGTGCGTTTGCAGCCGCAAGACACCTAGTGCTGTCCCTTCCTCCCTCCCGATCCGGACCCCGCCGGTAAGCCCTCCTCCGCTTATAGATTCTTCTCAAAGCGGCCAGCCAGGAATTTGCCGTCAAGAACATTTGTGATATGCTATACTTAACCATGTTACTTTTTGAGAATTATACACCCCCTTCTTTCCCTTAAACAGTATGGATATATCATCCTTTGCACAACCCCTAGGTTGCACTAACCCCCCCATCTACGAGGCCAGTCTTCGTCATCCTGTCATCGATAAACATATCTTGTCGCATTAAACAAGTAGTGTTAGATCTCGAACGATCTTGTGCGATCCCCCCACTAATCTGAAAATCTTATTCTTATGATGTCCTATCTTTGCGTCACGGTGTTCCCCCCCTTTTGTTGCGTCGGTCTCTTATTAATTGGTCACTTTTTCTCTTCTGGGGACTCACTTTCAAAACCCTTAACCCACCACATATCTTGATAACAAATTATTCCACGGGGAGGGAGGGCTGGTGCTTTCACTATTCGTAGAGAAAGACTCCTCCTTTCCCTTCAAAAATCCTCATGGCATCCCCCCTTACCCCCACTCTCCACTCGGATAAGACTTCCGCCGAACCTTCTTTTTCTGTGGCACTAGAGCCTTGTCAGTACAGCCGTCTCCCAGTGAAGTCTGACGACCCATCCTGCTCAGCCCCCTTCACAAAAGGCATGGTTCTTCTTCCTGCAAACCCACTTCTCACATTCCACTTCATTGCTTTTTCCCCATACGAGTGGCCTGACAAATGATGAGGAGCCTCGCGTTCCCCCCCCCAACAACTAGCGTTCAGACTTCCTCTATTCCCGACCGCACCTATAAAAGACATTTTCCCTTTGTCATTCACATCTCTTGTCGAGCTCCCCTGTTGGCATTGCAGAACCAATGGTTTCTACCACAGAAGAGTACTAATCTAACTTTGAATGACATGCAAGTTCCTCAACCGACCACAGTGGGCATCTGATAGAGCCCTTCGCATCGTGGGGTGCCTTTTCAACTCCTGGCTATACCTTTAGGTTTATTTTTGAAAGCCACAAGGTCTCCCCGTCGCTTAAACTCCCGCTTGGACTCCTCCCGTTGGATCACGCCCTTTCCGGGTTTTTTCCTTTTTTCAAGTGGGAGAAACCTCGTTTTTTTGCCCCCCCCATTCCAGCCCCGCACCCATTCCTCTTAGGGATGTGGTGAGCCTCTTTCCCGGAGTTGCGTTTCCCCCCCAAGGGAGTTTTCCAAAAGTTTTCCTTCCTGCAAGACCATCGACAAACAGCATTCTAATAGCCATTTCCTCTCTGCTTGTCGAATCACCTCCCCCAGGTGGTACTTGCGTTGTCGCTAGCTTTTATACGACACCCCCACGCTGTATTCCCCCCCTCCAGCGTGCCCATCCTCTTGACGCCACCAGCCCCTAACTCGGATAAGATTTCTTTCGGAACCTAGACCTTTTTGGACACCCTATGTGATCGAAGCCCGGAGTATCCCTTCAATCCATCTTCCGAGTCTGGATCACGTGAAAACTTTTTCCCCCCGGTGAAGTCTCCCCGATTTTCTCGCCCCAGGGTTGCTCATCCTACACTTCTCCAGTTTTTCTAAGCTTTCCCCCAAAGTTGGCTTGTTTAGTTCCCTTCTGGGAATTAGGGCTTCTATTCTCTGTAGGTTTCCTTCCTTGCTTCGTACATTTTTTTTTTGACTCTGCAGCTTCCTTCCGAGCGTAGGCCCCTTTCCGTTTACGAGTTTTGGATAGATTTTCTCATTCGGTGCTGTTTTTCGAGGGATCCCTGTGAGGATTTGCCCTCTCTCTTTCTTTTATTTCTGGTCGGCGTCCCGCCCCCCCAAAACCCCATGAGAGACCCCCAGCCCTTTTCTTATTAGGTCTCCAGTCTAAAATCACGTCCCCCCTTGCCAGGGCGGGAGGACTTTCTACTTATCCCCCTTCCCAATACTATTTCCCCCATTTTCTTCACCCTATGACTCCCTACTCATTCACTCATCCAAATTCCCCAGGTCTTTTCCTTTTTCCTGCGCCAGAACTAGATACCCTTTCCCCAGTTCTTGATTTGTACCCACAAAGCCTCTCCGATCCCTCGAGTGAGTTCTTTAGAATTCCTCCTTCCCCAACACATCCGTCCTTTTCAACGTTAATTCAAGTGGTAGCGTATCTTCGAAACACCCGAGTCTCCAGATAAACGCACGTATTCCCCCTTTACAAAGCTCCTACAATTTCTTTGCTTGCGTTTGTGTGTTTTTTTTGTTGTTCTGTGGTTGTTCTGCACTCACCAGAATGAAGAACCATACCCCCGTCCTATCCCCTCCCCTCCGGATCCGCGCCCAGGGTTTCTTCTTCACGGCGCTTTCCTTCTCGATTTGCCTCTTTTGTGCAATTGTTTTAGCTGTCTTCCCCTCTCAAATAAAGTTCAACGACCTTAACCTTCCCTGTCATCTCTTCCACAGGAGATAAGAAACCCCTCCAATCTTTAATGGCTTAGTACTCCCGGCTCTAATCCTCTTCTCCTCAGTGTTTCCTATATGTGTGATTAACTTCTCAGGGACTTTTTCGATGGGTCTTGGGAGTCTCACCCTCGGTCAGCTTCTTTTCCCTGCAGCTTGAAAGCGGATCTTCCGGAGGTTCTTGTCCTTTTTTCTCTTTTTGTTGACTTAAAGAAATCAATCCTGATGGTTTCGGTTGTGGCACCCAGTTCTCTCATCTTGTGAACCCCCCTTGAGCGCCGTTCAGCGGCAGTTCATAGCCGGGATCGCGGCTAATTCTTGATGCTTGTTTCTGTTTGAATCCTCCCCTCTCCTTCGATGAACAATCTTTTCCTCCTCCCCTTGCTTTGTGGTTTCGACGACAGTCCCTCGGCTTGGTACGTCTTTTGCAACTTTCGACATCCTCTACCAAACTCCGGCTTTCAAGTGAACAGATTTTTTTTTTCCCTTAGTACAATTGTGGAGATATCTCTTTTTAAGCTTTTCTCTTGGGATGTGTTTCTTTCTCCCCCCCACGGACTTGCTCGAAAGACTCCCTTTGGGCCTCAGTTGTAGGTCTCTGCCTTATTAGGAGATGTCTTCTCCTTTTTTTTGGCGGATTCCTTTTTTTTGGATCTTGTCTTGAGCAATCAGGTGAGAAACCCTTTTCGCACCGGGATTCCCCTTGTTCAGGTGGTAGCACCTTTTATCCCTTTATCCCCCTCGGCTTCGGGTCTTTTTGAGTAACTTCTTTTTTAATAAGTTCTCCCCTTTGAGCGTCCCCCGCAAAAAGCTCCGGCATGTTGACACTGAAGCGTTTAATTCCTTGACTGAAAAGCACCGTCCTCGATACCCCTCCCCGTTGCCCGTTCTTTTTTAAGCTTTTGGTTTCCGCAAAACGCTGGCATAATTGACGAAGCTTTTTCCAGCCTACATCCAGAGCCCTTTTCTTTTCCCCCTCTTAAAGCCCTCTTGTGACTTCCGGTCCATGTAACTTAAAGTATACTGGTATTTATTTCTCCCCCTTTTTCATCGTCCTTTGTGACCGGTTTCCATTGATCATGCTGACGTAAGACATAATCTGGGGAATCTCCCTAGATACGCCCCTCGCTTCTGGTCCTTTGCCGAATATCCATATTCCGAAGAATTAGAGATCGCCTTTTTCTGTAGAATTTCTTTTTTACCCCGCTCGTCAGTCCCTTCGGTGCCCCCATCCTTTTCCCCCCCATGGTTTTGGTGTTTTCTTTTTCTGAGATGGATCCTCGTTCGGCTTTAACTGGACTTTATTGGTCTCCCTTTGGGCCCCTCTTGTCTGAAAATCAACTTAACGCTGTGAGCAAACTCCTCCTCTTTTCGTGTGGTTTTTTTTCCAAAAACCCTTTCCTCTTATTAATCCTCCCCCCTTCGGATGTCCTAACCTAGAACCGCATTATTCAAGGCCCCCTTTCTTTCGTACACCGCTCTCTGGAACTTGAAAAGTTTTGCCCCCCTCCCGCCGACGGTTCCCCCCCCATAGTTGAACGCTTTAGCTTTTTCTTCCCTTCAGGGACTAATCCCCCCTCCCTGAGGGTTGGGGATATTTCTTTCGTAAAAGTTTTCCGGCAACCCTTCTTGACATTAGAGTTTTTTCTCAGTAACCTCTGAGTCGTTTTCATCTCGTTGACGTCCTTTCCCTTTTGGCTCAGCTACCAGTCCGAGGTATTCCCATCATTCTTAGTGTTTTTTTCCCCCCTCTACAGGGCTTCTTTTTCATGTTGGACATGCACCTGTTCGGGTTTTCTTTTTGGCAGTCCGCCGGGATAACTTCCCCCCAGACGATTTTCCCCCTAGCCTTTTTCCGCTCCCTTAGCGATTTTTTTTTCCCCTTTCTTGATAAGAGGATATGGGTTCTTTTCTTGGTGAAGGGTTTCAGGGTCGTTTTTTTCGCGTTTCCAGATCTCAGAGTGCACGTGTATGACGCTCTCATCCCCCTTATTCGCCTTTTTCTCCGCCTTATTCTGCGCGATTCCCGTCTTTAAGTCCAGCTGAAACCCTTCTTTTTCCTACTCAAACCCCTGAACGACCCCTGCCCCGACTCTGTAGCTCGATAGCAGCTTCTAGAAAAATGCTCCCCCTTTTCTTGCATAGGGAGACCTTTCTTCCCGGTTTTTCCCCCCTTGGAGGTTGTTTTTTCTTTCCGATAGAGCCCTTTTTAGTCCCTAAACCGTTTCCTGCGGGGCTCTAGTTGCGATAAGGATTTTTTGCGGTCGTCGTGTCAGTCTTAAGTGATTGAGAACGGCGGCTCGTTCTAACTTCTTTTTTCTTACTCGGCGAGGGTTTCCCACCCCCCCACCCACTTTCCCCCCACCACCACCCCCCCCCCCCACCGGACCCAACCCCCCTCCACGCCTTTCTGCCCCCCGATTACTTCTCTTCATGTTCACGTTCGGATCACTCTCCCCTTGTTGGTGTTTTTTCTCTTCAGACACCCCAGTGTTTCACCATTTCCTGTGCTATGTCGGAAATCGGTTCCACCTGCCAAGATCTATTCTGCACCCTTCGCCTCCTTTCATTCGCCCCCATCTTCCTGCAAACTAACACCTTTTGTGGCTACCTCCGAAGCCCTCAAGATCCCCTCTTCCCCGCAATCATTTTCCGCAGGCTTTGCCGTTCATCCACTTCTCGGAGAAACCCTCTGATGGAATTCCTTCTGAATAAGTCCTTGCTCCGCGGATGGCATTTCCAAACCCGACGGCCCAGGGCCACTATCTTCATTCTCACCTCTCCCCCCCACCTTTTCCCCGCATCAGTTTTTTTTTTCTCCTTTTATTAGTTCTAGCGAAGTGGTGACTCAGTTTCTGTCTCCCGAAACACGTGTCCATGGCCTTCATGTTATTTTGTTGACTTTTTTTTTCTTACTGTCCCCGGCAGGGTATCTTCTTTGTATCGCTATATCTTGAGGCTTGCCAATTCCGGTGTTTTTTTCAACTTTTCAAGACCCTTCGCCTTTTCCTCGCCGCTACAACCCACGAGATCTTCCCGTGCCGTTTCCTCGCAACCTTCAGCATTACGGCTGCTCACTAGTATTCTCCCCCCGGCCACATTTTTCTCTTCAGTTATAACTCAAGCTATTTCCGAACAACCTTTCTGGAGCCTTCAGATCCCAAAACCTTGATATCGCATCTGACTTTGTTTTCCCCCCCACCCCTTTTTTTCCCGGCAAATCCTCTCCTTCCAACCCCACTGCTATTCTTCTTCCTTTATTCTTCCCACCCTTGCGGCACCCTCGGAATTTTATCCTTCGCATGTTGCCTCATGGACTGGACTTCCCTCCCCCCCGCCGTTTGACGCACTGTTTTTTTACAGAACCTACATCTTTTTCTGCTGCGGTGCCCTCTTACGTTGAGCGTCTTTCTGCGGGTTTTAACCAAGGTTCGTTGCAGACTCGTCCCAATCGCGCTTTTTTTTCTTTATGAATTTGCCAGGCTGCACATTAACGGAACGCTTTCCCACTTTACCTGAACTACCCTAATCTCTGATTGGGATGTGGTTTTTCCTCAATTTTCCTTCTGCATTTCAATTCTCTACACTTTCGTTTTTCTATGAAGGGTACTCTGTAATCTTCGACACCACTTCGAGCTCTCTTTTCTCCAACATACAGACTCCACAGATGGTTTTCGGCGAACCAATGAAGATAACTTAGACACCTTACCCGCCCTCGACAAAGCCCCCCCTTCAAATTCAGTAACCTTCCCCCAGTCGAACTCTTGTCTTCCCCTTCTCTTAACTGTCGAATACTACCCCGAATTAGCCTCTCTCCTTATTACCATCCCACGTAACTCAATCTTACCTATCCTATTCATCCCCCCCCCGCCGGTAGCTGAGAAATTCCATATGTCAATATACAACTCGCCCTTTGAACGGCAAGGCGTCTAGTGCCTTCTCCCCCTTTGACACACGGTGATACACTTTTACCTAAACCTCGCACTCCCAGTAATGTAGATCAACCGCTTCTTGCGCCGGGTAAAGTCTATATCCCCCTCAGAGGACACGCATAGCGGCACACCTCCGTCTAATACCAACGTTTCCCGAAACGATAGCTGATAAGTTAAAGTCGTGATCCCCCTTTCATTCGGTCAAACCCCTTTCTAGAGTCCTTTCTCTCTAAGTATTCTTTATCAAATGGGCCTTAACATTTTTCCTGGTAGTTCCCTAAATTTGTTTTTTTGGGATCTATTTCGGGTCCCCCGTCTTTTCATCGGGTACCTGAAGGTACCTACCTCTCTTTCCCGGACGCCTCCTGGTTGAAGTTAGAGCTCTTGACGGCTTCCCAAGGGGCCACGTTATCTGGGTTTTTTCTTCCTGCGCAGGGGCCTTTCCTGAGCGTTTTTTTCTTCAGCCGTGATGGACACAATCTTTTCCCCCTCTGAACTGATTGCTTTCCCACAACCCTAGCAGGGCGATTTCCTTTTAGCACCTTCCCCAGTAAACCCACTTTTTTAGCCTTTCGCGCAAATTCACCCCTCTCCACTCTTCCCTTTTCCACCAGGCCCTTAATCAGTTTTCCCTTTCACTATCCTCCTTCTTTTCGAGAACTATTTCCCCTTGTACCCTCAGTTCTTTCGCGGGAAACACACAGTCCGCACTCTGGAAAATGCGCTCTCTTTTTTGAATGTGAACCCTGGCTAAACGCCTTTTCCGCGCCTTCTCCTTAACCAACTCATGAACTCCTGGCGCTGAAATCCCCCCTTTTCTGTTACGTCTCCTAAACCCCACTTCTTCTTCCACTAAACATTTCTCCCTTGAACGTTGTGTTGACCAAGATGTCCTCCACCCACCGTCCTAGCGCCCTTTCTCGAATCAGCCATTTCTCTTTGCGCAAGCGCTTCTCCCCGGAAACACGAATAAACGTTCTTTTCAGTGTTAGCGGAAGGTTTCCCCAAATAAAGACCTTGCCGACCTTATTTTCCCGTGCCAGGAGAAGCTCTCTTTTTACAGACCCCATCCTCTTTCTTCTTAAGTTTTGGACGCGTTTTAGCAGTACGCCTTTTCCTCCTCCTCCGTCTCCGAGAGTTTCTTCCCCCTCTAATCGGACTTAGTCACACCCCCACCCTAACTTGGTGCTCTAACTGGGAATCTTCGTGTAGACGTGCCGAACTTTCCTGTTCCACGCCTTCCCGTGCCCAGTGTGCGAGCCGATTTATTTGAATGTCCCTTCGCTAAATCGGCCGACCCCCTTTCTCCCCTTCGTGAGGGTCGTTGGGGCTCCCACCAGTGTCCCTATGGGTCGCACGTCCTGGCTATTTCACACCCCCGAGGAAGTTGACTGCGCCACAACAGGTTTATTGAGGTCAATCCTTCTACGATTTGTATTTGTTTCGGAACTTTGAACTTCCTAACAACTCCCTTTTCAGGACGTCTTTCGGGGTCTGTTTTTACTTCCGAATGGAGAAGATCGTTTTTCGCCGGTCGTCCTCTTTCCTGAGTGATCAGACTCCCCCACTCATTGTCTTTTTTGTTTGACTAACCCCTTTTTCGCAACGGGCTTTCTCGAGGGGTTGACCTCGGTCTCTCCGGAGGTGCTAATGAACTCTTTCTTTTTTTCTCAAGAACGACTCCCTTTTTTTTTTACAGTCTGTGGAGCTTGGGTCTTTCAGAGCCGGTTTGAGGGTTCCTTCCCTTTCTTGCTTTTTCTTGTTCCCAGGTAGTCTTTCGAAGGGAATCCGTAGGGCAGTTTAGTATTTCTTCTTACCGAAGGGGTTTACGCACGATCACCCGTTCAATCATTCTATTTTTTTTTTTTTCTTGGGTTTTTACTCAGATTCGTGATTTTTTTGGAAAGAGAACCTCCCCCGAGCATCCCCCCTTTTAGACCTAGCCCCCTATCTGCTGTCCTTCCCAAGGACTGATAGAAGACCTCACAGAGTATCCCTCGATTGCCAATCACTTGGTGCCCAAGGATTTTCAGCATTCTCCTTGGGACGTCCACTCTGGCCCGGTGTTGGGGGTCTTTTCTACTGAGGGCCTTGACCCTTTTTCTTCCGCAAAGAATTTTTTAATGCACGGGATAGTCTGTCGACGACTCCAGTTTTCTTTCCCCTTCCCCTTTTTTTTTTTTGCGCTACAGCCGCTCTTGTACCATGGTAACCTCCATGTTTTTGCGCGTTCCACTAGATTTTGCCTCGAGGCTTTTTTTTTACATCTCTTTGTTTTTCCCTTCCAAGGTTTATCCAGCATTCTCCGGTCTTTGTCTAGTACTCGTGAGGGGACATTGTAGTGTGCCAGTTACTTTTGTTTTCTGCGGTGAACCTCTTCGCGTTAGTTTGTCGGATTCCCTTTATACATTTCGGAAGCCCCTTTTTGCGCCCGTGAGTCTCCGTTTTTCCGCGCGTCGGCCTTATCTCCAAGAGGTACTTTTGTCCTCGCTCCGTTCCTTTTTCGTTCATTGCGAGTGTTGTTTTCCTTTTTTTTTTTTTTTTTTTTCCCTTTTATTTTTTTATTTTTTAGGTGTTTTCTCTTGTTTTTTTCTTATTTGTTTTCACCTTTTGGTTGGGTTTTTGTGTGTGTCCTGTTTTTTTCCTTCGGCATCTCTTCAGACGAGCGAGGCTTTTTTTGCCCATGTGACACTATACTGAAAGGGTAAAGCAAATTCCCCTATTCAGCTGAAGTAATTTTTTTGTTCCCCCAAAGGAGCGAGAGGCGGCTAGGCTTGAGTGCGCATTTCAGTTTCCCTACCATGAGAACTCGAAGCACTTCACCTTTTTCCCCCTTTCAAAAGCTCGTGAGTCGTACATCCCGTTCGTAATTTATTACAGTCTAGATAGCTAACTTAGAACACTCCTGCGAAGGATGAGATACAGGGAGCGGTATTGTTCTGCTGCAAAAAGACTGAGTCGCAGGCTGTTCCGCTAGTGATGCCCCCCTCGTACGTCACGAACTTTTTTTCCTTCACACGCAAAGCCCTTCGCGGATTGCTTAACCAATGTCCCGATGGTCGTCTCTTGCCATCTTTTCGGTTGAAGCGCACGGGTACTCATTTTCTTCGAAGATGAGTTTTTGAGCGCGGGCTTTTCCCCTTTTTTTTTTCTTGGGACGGCCGTTTTCCCCGAGATGCGATTTTGATTTGCGATTTCCTTTTCGGCTGGTTTTTTTTTTATTTTCGTCAGCAGGGATACCCTCGCGATAGCACACGAGGTGGCTTGCCCGCACATGAGTGTGCGCGTTTCTTTCGAGGAGGTTTAGGATCTTTCGGGTGGTTTTCTTTTTCAGGCGGATGGGGACCTTTAGCTGATCGTTATGTCTTCTTATATATAAGTTTCAAACAACCACCTTTCTCCTCCCATGTCCTTCTCATAGCGATTTCCGCCCCTCGTAGCATTTCCGGGTTTTAGCATATTAGGTTCTACCAACACCAGACAAGATTACCGTCTAGCCCCGGGAAGAACTCATCAACGTGACAGGACTCGCGCTTTCGCAGGTCCCTAGACGGCACTGTAGCCGGGTCTAGCCCATCCCCCTAGCATTTTATCTTTTTAGTATGAGCCTTTATTTATTCCCTTTGGGAAGTGGGCCTACAGGGTTTTCTCTTTCCTAGGGAACCGGTTTTTCTACTTCTTTGAATTGGTTTTTAACCCTTTTGATTGGTATTATACGGTGTGTTTTGCATGGACGGAGGACCTTAGATGTCTTTTCGCAAGCCCGTGTTAATTCCTTCCATCTTTTTTTTCGGTTGTTATTCCCTGTGCCATGAGATGAGCAGGCCTTTGTGAATCGGCCATTTCGTAGCACAAATTTGTCCTTGTTTGAAGACGCCTTTTATGACTGTGCAGTCTTTTTGTGCGACCTGCGATTTGAGTATTCCGCACTTTCGACATAGCGTTTTCTTCGTTTAAATGTTTTTTTTTTCTCCCTCGGTACTTTTCTCCTACTCAGAAGTTTGGGATATTTTAAACATATCCGGTCGCTGTCGGAAATAGGAGATTACGCCATTTCTTTCTATTCCCCCCCCCCTTTTCGTCCGCTTTGCGTTCCCTTCCTCGAGTTTCCCACCCGACTCGCCATCTTGATGATTCCGAAGCATCCCACCCTTCAAAAGGCCCCCTCCTTGCCGGCTCCCTTTGATCGTTCCTCCCCGAGGATTTTTTCCCCCGGTTTTTCACTGAATATCAGACCGTAAGCCGTCTTCCCCAGAGTCCCCCTAAAAGCCCACCCCCTCCCTTCTTCCTCCTTTTCGCTTCTTATGGAATTTTATTTTCGGTCTCGACTTTTTGAAACTAGGACAGCTCACTCTTTTTGAATGTTCTTTTTGTATTTTTGATGTAGTGTTTCCCCCCTGATGACTTTTTTTTTCGATTCGCCGCTCCCTGATGTCGATGCACCGTGATGGTTCCGAAATGTTCTTGTCCTGTTGAGACTTCTTTTTTTTTTTCACTTCCTCGATGAATTTTTCCCTTTTACCACAGACTTCCTCAACCCACAAGTACTCCCCATTTTCTACTGCGAAGCTTTTATCCGCCCCATTCGCTCCTTTTTCTGTGGCCCCCCTGTTTCACCCCGTCCTCACTGATTCTATCCCAGGAGTTCTCATCTGAGCCCCCCGTTCCACACACTCAAAACTCCTGTCGGCTGATGTTTTTCCCCCACTCCTGCGTTCTTTTTGACACCGATCTGAGACTTCCCCCCCTCTTCGTAATGGATTTTCGGTCAATTAAGGCGACGCGCCCCTCGCCGGGAATCTCTCCCCCTAAGGCTTTTTCCTTTTTTTCCCCTCGATCTGGATGCTGATGTGAGGACGATATCTTGTGGTCCGCAATGGTTCTTTTTCGTAGAACTTTGCGATGCCTTTCTATCGCCCGCGAGTATTTTTCATTGTTCCCATGTTTTTCCCACTGCACGACTTCCTTCAATTTTTCTTATCTGACGCCGGCTTCCTTGCCTCAACCCAATGGCGTTTTCCGGGAGTCCCTCAAAACCCCCCCCCCCCCCCCACCCACTCCTTTCCGGGATGGTTCGCACCTGCTGGTACTTTCCTTCCACTGCCTTTCCACTGAGCTTCTTCTCTTCTCCTTCATTCCTCGCAGTCACGAAGAACCCACTTTTTAACTCATCTGATTCCCACAGACACTTCCGAAGACATCCTGTGACCCTCCCTTCGTGTTTCCCCCCTCGACGCAGCCTATCAGGCGTAGTTCCAACTCGTCTTCCTCGAACCCCAGACCTGAACTCCGGTCTTTCGTATCTACTCATTCTTCTTTCCTCATCTGTCTCAAGCGTTCCTTTTTTGAACTTTCAAAAGATTTCTTTTTCACGGGTTCTCATCTTCAATCCATCTTCCCTTCATGACTTTCTTAACGTCACCAGTGGTGCTTCAGGATTCTTGGGTGTGTATTATTTTTCTTATTTGTGTGTATTGTGTTAGAGTTTTTTTCGTCTCCGCAGTGTTTCCCAAGACCGCGTTGGAAGGTATTTATGTGTGTAGTGTTCTTGCTGTCCTTCACTTAAGTTCCACGTTTTCTCGTATTTGTGTGATGTTTTTTTTCCTTTGTTTTTGTGTGATTTTTTTCCCCTATCCGTGATATTTTGTTCGCTTCGGCGCTAGCTTTTTTTTTTTTTTGTTTTTCTTCTCTTGTTGTTTTTCCCTTTTTGAAACCCTTTCTGCAGAGGTTATGCCTAGCAGACCGGGGGCTCTTTAATGAAAATCAGAATGGATGAACTTGTGCTCTGCGCTGGTAGACGCTGCTCTTCCCTTTTGCAGTGTCCCCCCGCACCGAGACAGCGAGGTGGGGCGCCCCTTCACCTTCCTTGGAGGCGAAGAAGCGCGACTCCATCCTGTGACCGGAAAGAACGGATCCGAGGAGGTAAAAATTTTTCGATACCATCCCCAGAAGAGACTTCGAAGAAGAGAGGCAGGGAGACTGACGGCTTAAGGCGTTGGACAGTCAAAGGAAGACTCTTTTTTTCCTGCGCGCGGAGACACACGCTTTACAGTATATCCGAAAGCAGCCAGTTGCGCTTTGGTGGTGGGGGTCTCTACCCCCCTTCTCGTTTCTCCCCTGACCAAAGATCCCTTCTTGCAGCATTGTGTAACCTGTTTTCCTCTCCGAAGACCTTTTCCCCCCCTGCGTGCAATAGCACGTACGAGATTTTTCTTAAGTTCCCTGGAGTTCAATACCACGTAATTAGGTCCCTTTCACTTGCTAGTGGATGCGATGTTCATTTTCTCCTCCGATTAGCGTCAGCGGGAGCGTTTCCCCTTTTGGCGCACATCAGCCGGCTCCCGCGGGGTTTTTCTCTCACTTCAAAGAAGTATAGCAAAGAGAGAGAGCAAGCGCGCGTTCTGCAGTTTTCGATGCAAGGGAGTCTCCCAGGTGTGTGGAGGCTCTCGTCACAGCGGAACGGGAGTGTGCAAGATCATTTGACTCAAGGGAGGAAATACTAAGCAGACGGGATTCTTAAGTTTTTGGGGGTGGTAGAGGATTGTCCCTTTGACACGCAGGACCTCGACACCACCTTTGTAGCTTCCCTTTCAACTCAGAGCGGTTTCAAGCAAGTGCTGCCGGACTTTTTGAATTTTTCCCCCTTGTCCAACTTTCTTTCACTTTTTTCTTCCCCCCCACATCCTTCTCCTGCAAATTTGCAGGAAGCCGTCTACTAAGATCTTCCCTGTTTTTCCCCCATATGACCTTGGTCCGTTTCAATCGAAGGACTTTTCCCCTTCTCCGGTAAGCTTTATAATTTTCTTGTTCCCCTCCTCCTCGTTTGTTGTGGGTCTGAATGCTTTCGTTTCCCTTCTACCGGAAATCGTGGTCTGTCTTACCCCGGACAGACTCTGTTCCATTCCCGCTTGACCTTTCTTTTCGTGAAAGGAAACTCCCCCTGGTTTTCTTTGCACCCCCACTTTAAAACGCCGCTGGGTTCCCACGTCGAGATTGCATTTTTTTTTTCCGAGCAGTCTGCTGCCGCAGATGGTTCGGACCGTTTTGAGTTCATAGCCGGATTTCTTTTGACGGGTGCTCCATTTCGGATGAACTCCCCCCAAGTATGAACCGGGCCCTTCTGTGGTTCGAGTTCTTCTGAGACAGATGCGGTCCGCTCCCTTCGATTTTTATTGTTCGCCCTTTTCTCCGAACATGGAAGGTTAAATTGTTGAATTGACCACTTTTTTTGCTGTCGTTCCCCCCTTCGTTTTTGATCTCTCCTTGTTTGATTCTCTCTGCTTTTCATGACATCTGACGCTGCTCTTAATTTAAACCGTGGACTCTTTCTTTTCTCGTTGAGAAGGTTTTTCCAGTAATTTTTTTCTTGATTCTCCTGTTTTTTCCCGGAAGAAATTTCACTTGGTTCTCCTCAAATGTGCTACGTTCCTTGGCGTCAGGTCCTGCTGCAGGACTCATATCCCTCCCCCGCCCGGTGATTGGTTTCTGTTTTGGTCGTAGTACATAAGCGCAAAGCCCATTCCCCCAGCGCGATTTTTCCCAAAGTTCACAGCGTGTCCCCTTCCCTCCGATCACCTGCTACAGACGAAACAGGACACGTGGAACTTTTTTTTGGAAGCCCCGAGGGCTTTAAATTTTTTCTCCCTGTTTCTTTCCTAATGGCGAATACCTTCTCTTCCAGTCTTTTGACGGTCTCATCCCGAACCCTCTAGATTTCCCTCCAAAGATTTTCTTGTAGATAGCGAGCTTCATACATTGTTTCTTTTTCAGTCTTTTGAGGATTTCGTGCGTTAGCGTAGAGAGATTGATTGGGCGAACCCCACGTTTAAACTCCCGATCCTGTATGTTTGCAGCTCCGTTTTGTCGATACCCCAGCATCTCCCTTTAAGTGTCTGTTTCAGGCTCCGATTAGTATTTTGGCAAGGACCTTCTGATTTTGAGGTTCTTACAATTCCGTTGGATACCTAGATCGAGTACCCCTTTGCTCAATCGACCTTCTTGATTGTGTTGCTGCTGTTGCTTTTTTTTCCTTTTCGGATATTTTTCGCCGCCTTTTTTTTTGGTGTTCCAATTTTTCATCCTTCAATCCTTACTTCCCTGGGATTTGTGCGATCTCAGTGGTTGGGGTCCACCACCTTTTTTGTCGCTTTGAGGTCTTCCACACCGTGTGCTTTCACGAGGCTTTTTTTCCCTTCAGTGCTCCTTTCTCTTCTTGAAACCTTTTCTGAATGTCGTTCTACTTTTTAAATGCCAAACCTTCCCCCTTTATACTCCATCGTTCCGCTCGCCGTTAGCGCAAAGTTCCCCTTCAGCCGCGGCTTTTGGTTCTGACAGTTGACTCGGGGTTTTTTCGCCGCGGCTCCGATCTTTTCACCGATACTCGTGGTGGTCTTTTTTTCGTGGATCTTGTAACCTACGGCTAACGCAGGCTCTTATTTCTTGTTCCGACGGAAGCAAGAGGATTTTTCACAAGAGCCTTTTTCTCGTTTTTGAGTTTCTTTTAGCCCCATGTTTCGGGGTTTTTCGGTGAGTCCGCCGGTTCTGATTCCAGAACGATTTTCCCCTTGGCACTTGGCTCCTTTTCATTTCTTCCTTCGCGGAGCCTTTCTTCTTATTATCTGCGGTTTGGGCATTTTTGGGCCTTCTTCTTGCTTTTTTTCATCTCCTCTTCCACCACATTGTGATCACAGACTTTTTTAAGTTTTCCCGCCCTCCCCCAGTTTTTTCACTTTCTTTAACAATAGCCCAATCCCCCAAAAAGACCCTCTAATATAAATCTTTTTTTCATTTTTTTCGAAAGAACACGATTTTTCGAAGTCCCCTCTTTTCTTCGGCCGTGTCTCTTCTTCCCCGAGGATTTTTTTAACTAGGCTATGCACAACCCTGGTTTAAGCTTTTTGATGAGACGGCCGGCGCGACTTCCCGCCTTTCGTGTCCGAAAAGTCTTCCCCCTCCAGAGATTTTTTTTTGTCGCCTCTTGACGACGTTCCGGCATAGGTTTCTCCTTTTTTTTGAGCACGTCAGCTTTGTGGGTTGCAGATTCTTTCTCGTGCGAATGAAACGTTGGGAGGGTTCGATAAGCCTCTTTTTCTCAAACAGATTTCCTTTCCTGTTAACGTTCTTTCTGTCTTTTTTTGTTCTCCTGACACCACGAATCCTCTCCTTTCTATTTTTTTTTCCCGTCACTCCTGAAGCCCTTTGCACGTCTTCCTTCAAACCAATCCCCCTTGCTCCGACCCCTCTCAGAAACGGCCCGCCCCTAGCCCTCATACGCTCCTCCGCCCACCGATGCTCCGGTTGTTTAAAGGACTTTTTCCGCCGCCTTTTCCTCCCCCCCCTTCTCCCTTCAAGGGTGCATTCCCTACCCACCTCTTTTTTTCTTGACAGCACAAGCACAGTATTTTTCCTGCAGAATTTTTTCATTGCTAGTCCCTGTGAAACTCGTTCTTTCCTTGTTTTTCTTGAGGGTCCCCTGGCCTTGAAGTCGTTCTTTGCGGGGACGTTTCGCTCCTGAACCCTCTTTCTGATAATTCTCTGTCTAGATTTGAATTTCATCGCCCACCACGAGCCACCTTCCCCTAGCCGTCCCCCCCCACCGAGTTCGAACTGCTCCAGACTTTAAACTGTGCCCCTTTCCCCTTCTCGCCCCGTCATCAATTGGCGCACCCTGCCTATAAGCCTCCCCCAACTTCCATGTCCCCTCCCCCCTCCAAAACTTTAGTGAATATGCCCTGCGTAACGTTTCCCTTTTCCTTTCCGCGTCTTCCCCTGACTCCCTCATTTAAGGTTTCCCTGATCCAACCTGCGCGGCCTTGCCTTCCTCGGACGTCTTGAGAATTTGAGGAACTTTCCCCGACATTTAATTTTTTTCTCAGACCTCCTCGTTTGCGTGTCCAATTAACCTGGTTGACTATCTTTTTTTTTCTCAACTTTCCGCGGTTCCCCAAGTTAATCCCTTCAATGAAGCCGTCTTCTGTGCAGCACTCAACCTGTTTTTGATTGACGGTCCCTTCCGTTTCACCAAACGGTGTTTCCCCCCCCCCCACATTCACGATTCCCTTTTTTTGCGAACACCCTTTTAGTTTGCTACTGCCCCCGTTTGAGTTGAACCCTTTTTTTTCCCCAAGAGTCCGCGCCTTGCAAGAGCTTCTCCCGCCTCGACCCTCACATCCGAGACCTTCTCTTCACCTTTGCCCCTTTTTTTCCGACGCGCGTCCTCGCAGAACCTCTTCTCGTCCTCGACGTTTCCTAAATTTTTCCCTCGACCCTTCTTACATTTTCCCCCCCTTCTTCGGTACTGGCTAGAGCAGGTCCCCGGAGGGCCCCATCTTCGCTTTACCCTTCAGTTTGCCTTTTTTTCAAAAGCTCCTTTTTAGTTTTGATCCCTTCATCCATCTGACGGTTACCTTTTGTCTGGAAGCGTCCCTTTGCGTTACGGATTACCTTCGCCTTCAGGCAGGTCCTTAGAAGCGCCGAGCGGGAAATCTTGCTAGTGTTGTCAAAGGGGAAACGTGTGGTTTGCCACTACGGTTTAAACGCTGTTTCGAATCTTGAGCAGCCCCCTTTTTTCGCTGAAAATCGCCCACGTTGAGGACGCCCCCATCCTCCCGCAGCCTTTTCCGGAGTAAGCCTTTTCCCCCTTCAACCGTCCCTTTTCGGATCCCTTGGGATCCTTTCCTCCTCCTCAAAGACCCCCCTTTTTCAAAGGGCTCTTCCAGGACCTCTGACTCCAACCCTGAAAACCTTCGTAGACCCTTCTTTTTTCGCGCTCCCTGCGTACCCAACCACCCTGCTCACCGCTTAACCGCGTCTTTATGCCCGTTTCGAGTTAGAATTTCCCTCCCCCACCCTCCGTTGCGACACCCTACGTCGTCAGTCCTTACCACCCCTCTCCCTACAGCCAAACTCTCTGTCTCTCCCCGTATCGGAACCCCAGAGTAAGAATTTTCCTTTTCGATGTGCTTTCTCAATTTCCCTCCTGGTAGCCCCCTTCTTTACAGCGCCTGGTGCAGTTTATTTTTTTGCGATGAATCCCCCACTCGAATTCTCCCGTTTGCCCCATTTGAAAGTTTTCCTTTTTCGGACATCAATTATGCCTTCGGTCCCCCTTCTGCAATCTCCGTAGGGGATACCTCACCTCCCATCGGTTGTTTACCCCTGAAGAAGAATCCCTCCCTTTTTGATTCCCCCCCTCCAGGCAAGCCGTGGCGGGTTGTGATGTCTTCGGAACCCTGTTCAACGGCTTTTGCTCTTTCTTTTTATATCTTTCCTACCCGGCGTCAGGTTTTTTGCATAAAACATTTTGAATTAGGTCCTTTCTTCATTTAGGCTCCCAGCAGGTCCCGTCTCTCGTTTTCGTTCCTAGCCTCCTCGCGCGGACCTTTCTTTTTCGATGCATTCCTCCCTGTCCACAAAGCAGACAACCCAATCGTTTCTTCTGGCACTTTTTTGGTTCGTCTGGGTTTCGTGAGACAGTCTTTTTTTGTTTTTTTCCCATTAACTTCTCCTGACGTCTTCCAGGATTCCCCTGCGGGTTGTGCCTCCGTTTTCCGAACGTCGTTTTCAGAGGTGGGATTCCAGAAGAACTTGTCTGTCTTTCCTTTGGCCCGATGAGTGTTTAAGTCATGAGTAAGTGATCTTTTTCTTCAAGGTGGTCCAATTTTTTTCCATTGAATGGTTTTCTTTTTTTCGGACCCCCGGAAAGTCTCCTTCCAAACGGGCAGGTGTGATCAGGTGGATTCGGGACTATAGTTCTCGTTCCTCAGGCGATTTTCCAGTTTTGTTTTCCAGCCCCGTCTGCTCCTCCCTCAAAAACCTTTTCCCCCCCTAGACTGCGTTTACATCCCGCGTCTTTCAGATTATCCCCATCGGACCATTCATGGGTGTCCTTTTCACTAAGCTCTTGGCTTCAGATCTTGGTAACCCCTTTGATGCGAAGTTCCCTCAGATCCTGCATCCGGTAGGATTTCTTCGATCCGGAAAGCCTTTTTCGTTTCTCTCCTCGAAGGGTTAGAAATTCTTGGTCGGACCCCCTTTTCTCTTGTGTCCTCGAGATACCCCCCCTTTGTGCCCCCACCCAGCGTTTTCAAATTCTCCGAGTTCACTCTCCTGTCTGCAGGGGTTTTTCAAGTAGAAGTTTCGGAGAGTCCCTCCCTTTTCTGGTCCTTCTTTTAGTTCGAGGAGTTGAGTTGATTTGCCCTGCCTTATTTTTCCTTGCGGCTTCTTTTTTAGCTTTCTGTGTGGACCCGAAGATTCCTTTTTTCGGTGCCGTACCTTATTTTTCTTTTGAGTGCGGACCCTTGCAATCCCTGAGATATTTTTTTTAAACCGTCCACTGGGGCGTTGCTTTCTCCACCTATCTATTTTAGAAGAACCTCTGCAAGGTTTTAGTGTCTCACACAGGTTTCCGCACTTTTTTCTGAAGTATGACCCCCCCCCCTTTTTTTAAGTCTCTTTAGTCCCCCCTAGTTTCAGCTTAGTCCCTCCCTAGGGTCTTTTAACTTTTTAAAAACTGTCAAAACCTAAGGTTCTTCTCTTGATACGTCAGTCAGTGTCTTCGTCCCAGTTTTTCAAGCCAGAAAGTCTAGGGTATAATTGCTGGTCTTTCGTCCCCCTCTTTTCGAACATGCAACTTCGATTTATTGTTCGTATAGCTTTTCCCGACCTGTTTGTGGGTATTTTTTGATAAGCCCCCTCGAGACCTTCGTGTTCCAGTCGGACTCGGATCTCCTCGCAGGCCCTCAGTTTTAAAATTCGCGTTTTTTTTTTATCTTGATTCTGTGACCATGCCATGTTCGGGTTTTTAGGTGGATCTTTTCGTCCCGAGGCCCTCCTGATAGATTCCTTTTTCCTGGAGCGATGTTTCGGTAGGGGAGCCTGATTTTTGATGATATCTTAGGGAGTTCTCTTCTCTTTTTAGAGTTTCAAGGTTCCTTTTACCACGTTCCCACCCGTACGTGTGATAAAGCCCTTTTAGAGCTTTTTTTATAAGCTTGAAGGAGTTCGCAGTTTTTTGAGTTCAAGGGGATGAATCCCCCCCAACCTTTCACGACCTTCCAGCCGCTTGTTTTTTTGACAGAAACTAGCAGTCTTTATAGACTCTTTTTCTCCAAGCCTTTGGATTTCCTTTTTTACGATCCCCTGGTTTCTTGAACCCTGTCCTTTATGGCGGGTCTTGTTTAATTTGACTTTAACCACCCCTTTTTAATTGACATATTGACCCCATTCCTCTGGTGGATTTTTTTTTTGTCGCCCTTTCTTTCGGTTGAAGTCGTTTTTTTTTCGTTTACTTTTTTTATTAGTCTTCTGGTTTCCCCCGGCTTTGGTCGACCTCACTGTTTTGTCTGGTGCCCTGAGAGTTTTTTTTTTTTTTTTATTTTTTTGATCTTTTTTTTTCATCCTTTCTTTTCTTTCGTTGTGTGTTGCGAAGTCGGCTCCACCCGTGACCCCTCTGCCTATGTCTTTTTTTTTGAAGATCTCGCGATTCGACTCCTTATTAGCCACGCTTTGGTCTGCAAACAACGCCGACCTTCGTTTTTACAGTCAACTTGATCCGCTACGAAACTTCCTTCGAAGCATAATTTACGGCTCCTCTTTGACGGTCGCGGCTTTGAAACTCTTTCTCCCCGTTTCCCCAGGACCTCAAGGTTGCATTCTCCCCCCACAACCCGAACTTCGCAAGCCGTTTGGCGCCCTTTTCTCGGCCATCGTAAGTTTTCTTCTTTTTTTTTTTGTGTAGCCAATAGTAGTACTTTTTGGTTCCCCCCCCCTCTTTTGTGGCTCCCTGCTACGCATGTTTTGAGGGGACATTTTCTTCTCGACTTTTTTCAAACCCAATTTTTTTTGATCTTTCTTTGGGGTTTTTTTCCCCTAAGAATCAAGTCAAACGCGGAAAAATTCTCCTTTTCCACAAACGTTTTCTCTCTAATTGCTCCCCCATTCGCTTCTAAAATTCCTGGCCGTTTTCCCGATCAGCTCATTGCCACCCCACAGTGCCATGGTTTCCGCAATTCCCCCCCAAAAACCTACGACCCAAACCTTTTCAAGGCACTTTTAGCAGCCGACCCCAAACTCAGCTTTATCTGAGGTTTCTCAATCTTTTCGTCCGACAACATTTAGATCTCGATCTGTGGTATGTCGCCGTGTCAATGCACCTCTACAATCTTTTGAGTTTCCCCTCTCGAACCCCACAGACTGCGCTAAATGTTTTTAGCACAAGGTTCTTTCCTCGAGAAGTTCCCCTTTGAGAGGTTTTGATTTTCCCCAAATGGGCGCAAGAATAGCGGTCCTCCCCCGGGGTGGACCAACATTAAACTCCCTCTTCCCCTTCTTTGATGGTGTTTCTGTTGTAAGGGAGCCCAATGACCACCCAAGCGCGCCCGCGGTTTTCGCAAGGGGCCCTAGTCATCTCCCAAAGATCCCCTACCGCTTCTTAGACCCCGGTGGTCTCCTCCCCGATTTTTCCCCCCATACGTTCGTGAAGCCGTAGACCTTCCTGCAGCCTTTGAACCCCTCCGACCACTCGAGAAGTTTTTCCGTCATTGCGACCCCTTGGTTTTTTTAGATGTCCCACGGTTATCCTCCCCCTCCGCTTCCCATACCCTGATGCTTTGGCTTCTTGTGAAACCTTTTCTCACTAGTATCCGTTCCCCCTTGGGATCGCCTCCTTTTGCTCATTCCCCACATTTTTCGGAAAATTTTTTCGAATTTTCTTCAAAAGCTGATCCTTCCTTTCTTTAAGTAGAAAGTTACATTCAGCTCTTGGATTGAGTTTGGCCCTTTGTTTCTATGAGTGCATCTTGGCGAACCCCCCAGCGAGGGGAACCTTCTTTAGGCCCCTTACCGAGTGTGGCGAGTCGCGCATTCTTCTCGTAGTGTTGCGATGGTCGGGGGAGTGTGCGGATTTTTGATGGCACCCCTAAAATCTGAACGTCCGAGACGTATCCAGAAGTGAGAGACCGAGTCTGCTCAAAATTTGCCCCACCGGCCCGTTTTCTCACTGATTCTCACTTTACGCCCAGCCCCCCAACTTCCTCTGCATTTCTCAAACCTTCTCCCCCTGATCTGTGCAAAATCCCCTCTAAACTCTATTTCGTGAGGGTCGCCCTCCTCCCCTTCCGATTGGAAATTCGGGGCAAACCCCCAATCGATAAACCGGGGAAACTCGAGTCCAAACATGTTGTCTATTGATCTACACTCAGACGTTGCGCTGTACGCCCTATTCGAGGAGGATCGCTATGGTCCCCCCCGCTCGACATCCTCCCTCGCACGTCTGTTCACCCAGAGACCCCGAAAGAATCTTTTCTGCGTGTGCTGCACTTCCCCCGTGCCTTTTTAACTACCCCACACCTCGTTGCCCCGACGTCTATGTCCGAAAGAGTTTTTTTAAAGGAGCGTTCCCCATAACCTTTATTCGTCCCCTCTTGATCCCCCCAGGTCTTGACTAGGAGTGAAGCCCTCAACTTTCACTCACCTTCCATCTTTCGTCGGTCCTTTTTTTCCCTCAACCTTCAGAGGTCCTTAAGGCTTTTGCATTCCCTGCTCTCTGTCCCTCCTCCGTGGGTTTGTCTTCTTGAAGTCCGGCAGTTTTTTATCTCCCGACCCGCTTAGTTTTCTCAGAATTGACTTTCAATTTCCCTTTTCCTATCGTTCGACGGACCCATTTTCCCCAACTACCTCAGTAGGGTTTTTTTTTATACCTCTCTGAGCCATTAATTTCAGAGCCTAGCTGAGTCATGAGTCCTCGAGAGGACCCCTGAGTTTCGAGGTAATTTCGGAAGTGCCCCCTTCCCCCCAGCCTCAAAGTCAGTCTTTTCGGTCGGCTCGGGGGTTTTGAGACTGGAGGTATTCCGGTCTGAGGGGTTACACGCGGCTCAGCCTCCTACCACTTCTTTTTACCGGACTTCCCAGTTTCGACACCGTCAGACTTTTTTCTCGCTTGGTTTTCCATGGGTTTGCTGATTTCCAGACCGCTTAGATCTCTAACGACCTTTTAGGTGTCCCTTTTTCCTATAGGGACGCTTTAGTCCCTTTTTCCAATTCTTCGAAGATTTGGTTGTAACTTTCTACAATTTTTCTGAACCTTTTTCTTTTTAGGGACTCGTCGTCGCCCGGATTAGGTTTTCCCTTTTTTTGGGAGCTCCCTGCGCTTTTTTTCTTACGGCTGTACAGAACATTTCCACTTCTTCGCGGCTTCCCTGCAGCGTTTTTTCAAGACGAGCTTCCACCCCCTTCTTTTGCCACCTTTTTTTCCTTCAAGACCTCGGCAGGACCGTCCAGGCGGTATTTACTGCTGGTATCCCGCTTTTTTTCAATTCTAGGCAGGACAGACTTTCCTTGCGAGTAGAATCCCCCGTCCCCCGGGTTTTTGACCTTCGACCTCTGTTTTCCCCCTGAGCCCTTGTGGTGACTGCGCTCCATTTGGTCCGCCTTAAACTTCTTCCCCCCTGCTCGTTTTTGCTTTTACTCAATACTGGGACCTGATCTCGCTCTTCCCAGTCTCCCGACTTCCTCTCCTCCTTTTGTTTACTCATCTCCTCTTAGTTCCCCATGGGATCTTCTTAAACTCCACTCCGAAGTTCCCCTTTGCTTTTATCGACCCTGTACTGGTTTTTTTCTTTGCTATGAGAGTTTTTCCCCTAGACAGGTCTTCCTTTTTTTAAACGGCCTTTGCTAATGACCCCATCAATGTGTTCTCACATTACACTCTGGTGGGTAGTGAATTTTTTTTTACTTTTTTCCTCTAGCATGCCCGCACACCAAGTTGTCTTACGCATCCGAAGGCCCGTAATTCTCCTCTCGGTAGGCGCTTTGAATTCGTGGAAATTTTTCAAAAAGCCCCCCCTATTTATTCCCAGACCTGCAGTTTCAGGCCAATTCTTCCACAGCAGCCCCGGTGGTCTTCTCAGTTTCCCACTGGTCCGTCAGGAACTTCACTCTTTTTTAGTCTCTTACTTATTCCGAGAATATCGAGTTTCGTTAGGTTTTTACCAGGGACTTGTTTAAAGGACTCTTTTCCTTCTCCGGCTTCTTTCAACTTCTCTACGATACCTAGGTTTGTTTTGGTAGTTGAGTCTTACATTTAATTTTGTCTGCTGAGCCTGGTTTCGGTCCCCCCTCCCATTGGACTTTCCTATTTCTTAGCAGTCTTTGCCCTCTTATGATTATAGTTCTTTATTATGCTTTCCTTCGCGTTTTTGACGCGCCGCTAGGTTTCTCCACCCCCGTCCCGTCCCCAGCTTCCTTTTTTCCTCAGAGAGCTTCGATCTCTTTTGGATGCTTTGTGAGCCCCTCCCGACAAAACATTTGCTAATCCTTGCTTACGAATCGAGTCTCTACCTATTTCTTCCTTTTTCAACCTCCTTTTGCCTGGGTCTTTTTTCTTGAACTCGGTCCTGCCCCTGGCTTCCTGGTTTCCCTTCTAATTGGAAGTTGGTCATCCCCTTTTTTGACGGCCTCTCCTCACTTCTTCCGGTCAATAATCGGGATCGTTTTTTCTCTTCTGAACTTTTTTTGAAGATTCGTACTCTATGAGGGCCCCTAGAA
>Ga0179593_1501266_pt1 | contig 28182 bp, 23 predicted proteins | sample CZODoug2_1_08_16_FD_185931 | JGI IMG/M metagenome (GOLD analysis project Ga0179593, IMG submission 185931) | Vadose zone soil fungal communities from Angelo Coast Range Reserve, California, USA - CZODoug2_1_08_16fungal (PacBio error correction) | ecosystem: Environmental > Terrestrial > Soil >... | reverse complement strand
CCCATAGCTCCCACCTCAGGTTTGACTCTGATGTTGACCCGTAAGTTAGTCAGTGGATCCCTCGTACGTGATTCCCTCCCCCTCTTGTGTCCTTCCCCCCCTTTCCGAGCTTGAGCTTTTACGACTTCCAACTCTGATCGGCCTCCGCCAGCCTGCGGCCGTGTGCTTCCTCCTTCCTTGGGGACGATTTGTCGACACACTGCCCCTTTGAGTTTAGCCCCATTCCCCCCCCCAATCCGGTCTACCGGGTCGACACGCGTCCCGCTTTCGTCTTCCCTACTCTTTTTTCTCCCCTGGTACTTCCGACCATGCTTCCGAGTCGTTGCTGGACTGCCTCCCGTTTTCCTCCCTCCCTGCTAGTGAAAGGCCGCCTAAAGGTTAAGTTTGAGAAAAATGCTCTGCACGGCGCTGACGCGCCACGCTCTTACATTCAACCTCTCTTCTTCTCCTTAATTTCTTTCTTTAAGCGATATGAGTCTCGCTGACAAGTAGTTTTTTCTTCCTCAGATTTCTCTTTAAGACCGGGCCTGCTTGCGGGTATTTGACGTCGGCCGTTTACAGTTTTCCTTCTCCCCAACCCCCCGCTCTCCTTTTCCCCGATAAGGTCCACCGTTAAAGTTTCACTCCTGAACTGTTTTTTCCTTTGATGAATGATTTCAGAGCGGAACTTTAACCGGGATTGACGAAAAGAGCGTGCGATGCAGGAGTGGATTTGTGTCTCTCTCCCCTTTCTCTATGATACTCTTCTTGACCCGTCTCAGGGTTCTTTAGTTCCCCATGGTCATTTTTCCTAGTGCTTTCGGGTCGTGTAACAGCTATTTGTCTTCCTCCTTTCTTCCGTTTACATTTTTTCCATTTTGAGTAGAGTCTGCAAGCTTTTTTCACTTTTTCCCATGGCAGCCGGTCCGGGAATTCGTGCGAACAAAGACTGTTTCGTATTCCTACCTCCTTCAAATCTTCGTAATCCTGTAGCGGTTTAGAGAATCATTTCGCGCGCGACTTATAGAGGCCCCTTCCGATGTCGTGATGGCAAGCTTTCTTTTTTCTTTCACCCCTTTTCTTTTTTTATTGTACGTCCAAAAACGTGTCATGTGAAAGGTTTTTATTTGAGGAACAGTCAGTGGTTCAGACACAATTTAGATGCGGTAAACGCCGTTACATCCTCTTCCCTCCTTCCTTTTCATTTTCACAGGTTTTTTAAGGGATTTGATGCGTAGACTGCTTCTCTCTTCCGCCGTACGATCGTGGCTTCCCCTTCCCTCCGACTTCCTCCTTCTCATCTGTCCTCTAAGACCTGGTTTATCCGAGTTTTGTACTTTTGTGGATCTCCCGATCGGGCACTTGTGGACCGTGCCAACTTTCCCCCCCCTTTCTTCCCTCCTTTTTTCTTTCACAGGCGGCATTTAAGCCAGACATTATATACTGGACTTCTTGTCTTGTTCCTTTTAGATACACGTCTTTCTTGGCAGCGTGGTGCCGGCCGGAGCACTCCCATCTCCAAGGTCCCCCTCCCGTGAGCTTTCCAATCCTCTCGATAGCATTTTGATCCGCCGCGGCGCGTGGCTCCGAGCCCACAAGGATGAAGTGTGCAGCGACTTTCCCTGCCTTTAATTCTTCTCTTCTGACATTCAGTTTACTACGAGAGTCATTCGGAAGGTTAATTCTTTCGGATCCAATGCTTCGGGACCTCATACTTTGTCTTGGACCAACGTATGGTGTCCCCTCCCCCCTCGTTCTCTCCTCCTCTCGAGAACGGCGGAAAGTTTTTTTGTCAGTACCCAGAAGGTTGACACCCCAGCTACCCGGACCGAGACGAAATCTTCTCTCTCCCTTCTCCTTTCTTTCCGAATCTATTTTGATCTCCTCTCTGTTCTCTTTGGCACCTCGCTCAGGTGGATGGAAAGTTCTCCTACCCGAAGAGCGAGATGTGCCCCCCTTTTTCCTTTCTCCCCTTCCCCATCTTTCCCTTCACACATCTCGACCCGCTCTGTCTCCTATAAATCAGCTTCCCGGACGGTCCAGGGGCAATCCCCCCAGCGTCGCCCAAGACCCGCCCTTCCCCTACCCTTTTCCTACCCCCTCCCCCCCTGGCGAAGAGACAGTTTTAGACAATTTTTTAACCTCGAGCCGTCAACCAGTCGGCTCCCCCCATCTCCCCACTTTCCATGTCGTACTCTTGGGATTTGTTTTTCATGACGATCGAGGGTCTGCATATTCCCTCCTTTCCGGGCTGAATTGAATTTTGACTTCCTTCCCCCTTCTCCTTCCCCCCTTTCTTTTGGTTGTTAGAAGCCGCGGTACCACGGCAAGCCCTTTCCCCCGTTCTTTCACCCTCTTCCAACTCCTAGTGCCGGCGGCGGTCCCACCTCGCTAATTTAATCCACGCTGACGGTACAGGCTTTCGCGTCTAGAGTGCACCTTTTCTCTCGTGGGTTACCGCTCCCCTCCCTTTAAGAACGTTCCTTTTTTTCGAGGACCTATCTCTTGCGTAACTCTTTCTCCTTTCGCTTTTCTTTTTTTTCCCCCTTTTTCCCCTCAAGGTAGACACCCCTTGGACGTTTAGAGCGCACGTCTCGAGTCTGGTAGTCTTAGTTCCCCCCGGAGTCCTAACCGACGTCCGCATCAATTCCCCTTTTCCTTGGGGTGTCTTTTGCGCGAAACTCAACTTGGGCTGAGTTTTTCTCCACTCGTTCCCCATATCCGAAAGTCCGCAAATCGCCCTCCGATTTGAGTATCCCTCACAGACTCTCGGTTTCCCTTGACTCGTTCGTGTCCACATTTGCTAACCCAGGCATCTGAACCCTTTTTTCTTCGGGAACGTACGCAGGGTGACTTGCCCGAACTTCTTCCCACTTAGATCTCCCTCTTTCCCTTTTCAAGTTTTCCATCTTTCTTCTCCTCTCAAGGACCAGTCGCCTCCCCGAGTGACGCGTCAGTTCCTTGGTAGAGGGTTTCTGAGTTCACGACGACCCAGGACCGACAACCCCTCCCCCTCTCTAATCCCCCTTCTTTTTTTCCGTAGTGCTCGGTCCGTCTCAGACCTCCTCAAGGTTTATGCCCAACGAACCACTTTATGCCTTCTCGGTTGGTTGCCGCAGCACGAAGTTGTTTGGACACTGTCTCTTTCTTTTCCCCCTAGCCCCTGCTTCCCCACTCGACGCGGGAAGTCTAAGAGGAAGTAGGCAGTATCTAATCTCCTTTGCTTTCTGGAAGCGGGTTGCTTACGCGAACGAGCGCCCCCCCCCTCTTTTTTCGAGTTTATCCTTCAGTTTTTTTCTGAACTTTCAAGCTCTTGACACTTACTTTGTAAAGTGGCCCCTTCCTACGATTGCAGGAAAGGGCTACACGCCCCCTGGGCAGACGAGATGGTTCCCCTCCTCTGAAGGCGCTCCGTCACCCCCTTTTTCTCCGTGCAGGAGCGGTTTCACAAAGGTTTTGTACCGCGGTGGACCTTTGGGTTGACCGCAAAGCGGCAATCTTCTCTTTTCATCTCCTCTTTTTTTTTTTTATTATGATTTCTTCTCCTTGGTAACGGTAAAGCTTTAAGACTTTTCTTTCACTTAAGCTTCCCGTTTTGGCATTCGACGACCCCCAGCGGACGCTCTAACTGTCAAATCATTACCCCCCCCCACAAATCTCTTTTCTGACATTTTTTCGTCTTTCCCGCCTTGCGGTTTTTCCGAGGCTGATAGGTGTGACTTGCCTTTACCTTCCCTCTGGGAAAACTTCTTTTTCCTGTAATGGTCTCCCAGATTCTCCCCTCTGGTGAGGACCTGTGCCTTCTTCGGCGTGAGGTCACGCTTACTCCCCTTCCCCCCGCTTTTTTTTCGACCTTCTGAACGCCTGCCGCAGCTTCTTCTACGGTCTAAAAGGTTGGACTACCTTGGTCCACGCAGCAACGTCTTCTCGGCCTTCCCTCCTTTCCCCCTTTGGTTTGCCTTTTTTTTTCTTCATCCCCCCTTTTAGGATTGGTACGAGAAACCTCTGGACAACACTTGTAGAGTGTTCTTCTTGATTTCGTCATCGAGCACCTCGCAGCTAACTTTCATCACCTCCCCCTTTTCGTTCCCCCTCTCGTTTCCGAACTCTTTTTGGTCCTTCCCTGTCTTCGAGAAACCCCTTTTCCTCCCCACCTTCGATTGACTTCCTTTCCATTTTTTAGAGAATAATCCCTTTACTTTCCTCAATTTTGACGTGTGAAGCCGCTGCTGAGGCAGTTGTACCGACCCCTCCCCTTCCCACCCATCTTTAGATCGGCATAGATGATTTTCTTTAGAGCGCCTTTTTTTCCGAGGTCCGAAACCCTCGTATTTGAGTCTGCTCCCTTCACCCCCCCCGCCCTGTCATTAACCAGGCGATCCCATAGTTCACGAGTCTTTCCCTTCCTAATTTCGACCTTATTACACCAAGCTCCTGAAGTTCCGTGCGCGCTCTGACCACGGTTCGACTAGGAACCCTTTTTTCTTGTCACCTGAGTCTCTGTCCCCGGCAACCCCTTTTTATGTCCCTCATGCTTAAACATCCCCCTTTCCGTCGACTTGACTCACATCTCGAGCCTTGCCTTTGTTACGAATCTTTTTCTCTTTCTCCTGCCTGTCCCCTTTTCGAGGGGAGAGGCAGGAGAGATGGAAGATTTTCCCTCAGAATGGACCTGCTTTTCTTGCCCTCAAGACCAGGAGTTTTGCACTCGACACCACCACTTTTCTTTCCTGTCCCCCCCTTTTTCCGTTTCACCTTCTTTCCCCCCTTAACTCCTTCAATTCGTGAATCACTCCCTCCGAATGCTCCCTGCCCGCAGGGGATGGACGACAAGAGCGTGCGCGCAGGGATGTTGAGGTGTAGACTTCAACCCTTTTTTCTTTCCTTTATTCTTTCCCCGTCCCTTCCCTTCTCGTCAGCGCTATTGGAACTTGGTTTCCTGTCCCCTTTTTTCCCCCTCTTCTGTGTGGCACCTTCTATGATGCAATGAGTAGTCTTTTATTTTATTCCTTTTCTTCTAGATAGTCCCCTACAGCTGTCTTCGATTTTAACACCGACTGTACGGCCTATCGTTAACAAAGCATTCGCCTATTCTTTTTTTCGCCCCTTCCCCCCCTCTTCTTTCCATGGGTGAAGCCCTTATTTCCTTTTGCGCTCTCGACTTCTCTTTTGATACGTTTCGTGATAGTCTGTAAGCTGGGATGTAACCAGGTTCCGTACACCAGCAGTGGTTCTTGCGCCGGCTTCTTTTTTTTTTTCCTTTTCCTCCCGCGACTGAGAGACTACGTTGTAACAGTCCTTATAGTACTCCTTTTCCCTTTTATTGGCCGGCCTCCCCTCCTCAGTCGTAGTAGCCAGGTTCCCTTCTCGAGGACGCCAGAGTGGCGGGAGTATTTTTTGCTTTTCCCCTACCTCCCTCCTTTCTTTCCATCTTATAACCCTTAAGCCCGCTTTAAAAGACTGCTATAGTAGTTTTCCCCTTCCGTTTTCTTTTTTTTAAATGCTTGGTACTTATCCCCGGGCACCGTGCAGTACGCCCTTTGATATCGTTTTCTCTCTTTTGTTTTTTTCTCTAGTTCCCCGGCCCCCTTCTTTCCCGCCGGGAGGAAGCCAGGTTCTAACTTCTTTGCCCCGATAAGTAAGTTGCCGATTTTCAGTCACCGTACCCGCGGTTGCCCGTCGTGTCTCCCCGACTTTTAGTACCTGCTGCAGATCTTTTGTTCTTAGACCTTTTTTGCCTCCCCTCCTTTCTCACTTTCTTTCATCTCTCGAGTTCACGTCTACGATGCTGCGACTTTCTTCCGGAAGCCAGACCGGTGTCCCTTTTTCTTCGTCCGTTTGGGGGACCCACTCGTGTAACGCGTCATTCGCGCATAGCCGCGACGCTCCCGCCCGGTCCGTTCCTTCCTTCCCCCCCGTTCTTTTCCCTTCACCTCCGGTGAACTACCAGATACCGCGCCGAGAACGACATCGAGATACCTTCTCCTTCGATTCACGCCGCCCTTCCTAGAGATCACTTTTTTTGCCATCTCCGCGTGTCGTTCCTTTTCTTCCTCTTTTTCCCTGATGCTTTCTTTTCCTTTTTCCCCCCCCTAGACCGCTTTCCCCTTGACCCCCCATTATGTACCCAGCTATTAGCCCCCTTCCGACCCGTGATTTCAGGCATCACAACCGGTCCCTTTCCCTACCTTCCTCCCTTTTTCCCTTTAAATCTTACGAAATCGAAGACCTTCTCAAGTTAGGTTTCTTCTATCAGTCAAATTTCTTACCTTCCGGACCCCCTCGCCCTAACGCTTGTCGTCCATCCTTGTGATGCTTTTTCCCCTCTTATCGATTTCCGTTCCCTGTCCCTTCTTTATTTCGTGACTTCTTTGAACGACCCCTTTTTTTGATCTAACCTGAAGTCTTTTCTGGGTTTTGGGTCCTTTTCTCCCCCCCGTCCTTCCTGAAGTTTTCTGTACACATCCTTGAGGGAGTCAACTCCTTTTGCCTAGTCATGTCCTTGTTTTGTCGAGTCACATCTCACCTGCATATTCCAGTTTGTACCTTCCCCCCTGCTTTCTCGATAGAGTTAACTGGTCTTTTCGCTTTGGTACGTAGTCTCTAAACACCGGTGTGCCTCTAGCCCTTCGGCTTATCCCAGGTCGCCTTCAGCCCTTTTCCGGTTTTTTTCCAAGTTTCCTACCTGTCGAGGCGACCTTGAGGCTCCCTTAAATGCTGGTCTAGATTCCCTTTTGAGACCCCGGCGTCGATACCCCGTGACGCTTGGCCTCGTAACGGTTCCTCCCTTTCTCTTTGTCGGTTGTTTTAAGAACTCAACGTAGCTCTTCGAAGATTCCCTTTCTGCTTAGCTCAACAGTTGCAGTGGCGCTGCATCGAAGAGATGTACCTTTCTTTTTTTCTTTACCCCCCACTCCCCTACAGATTGAGCCAGTTGGTCTCCCCCCCTTTATAGTTCTTTTCCCTTTCTCTTGACATAATCCTCGTTGATCGACCCGGCACTTTTTTTGTTCCCGTTTGTCTTCTCCTTGATTCCCCCGGCTCTGCCTGGCTGTCCGCGCCTCTCTTTGTTCTTTACTTTTTTCCCTTGTCTGGGATTTCGAGGAAGTATTTACCTCCTCCGAACCGTTCCGGTGTTGAGTGTCGGTCGTTATTCACCCCCAGAAGCCCCGAACGATTCTCTAGACCCCATTCCCCCCTTCCCACCCATTCTTGCTTCTTTGTTTTTCCATCTCTTTCTTCAACACCTTTTTCTCCTCCTTGAGCAGTCCTGGTCTCACGCCTTTCCTCCCAGCGACAGCGGCTTCTTTCGCGTGAAGCTGGGCTAGAAATTTTTTCCCCTGCATCTTACTTCCATTTTTCCACCCGTCGTTCGGATCTCTCGCTCGCCCCTTTCAAATTGACCCTCCCCCGGTCCGGGGCCACGTCCCGGGTTTTCCCAACGCGCCGAAGATCGCCCTAGCCTCTTCTCACCTCCAAAATGTCTCCTCTCTATTGGTCGACCTGACATTACTACCCCATGACTTCTACGAGGTTTTTTTCGGCAATACAGGTTCTAGATCCTTGTCCGACTTCCCTATCTGCTTTCTCTCAGCCTTCCTCCTAATAGTTTTTTTCGCCGCCTTCTCCCCCCTTTTAGCGGTCGACCAGGGTTTTTTTTCCCTTTGACCAGTTGTTTTCACGCGAGCCTCTGGCAACTCCTGACCTCAGACCTTTCAACGCTCGACCCCTGCGCCATGGTGCTTGTCGGCCTTTCTGTTAAGAGCTTTCCTTTTTTGTTGTCTTGCTCGTTTGCCAAGTAGTTTTCAGTTGCGCTCCCCAAGATTCCTCTCCCTCGGTGGATACCTTGGCTTAGTTCTTGAGCACAACTGCGTCCCCATCTATCGTCGTCTTTGACCCCTAAGACATTCGAAGACGCGTCGGTGATACTTCCCCTCGACCCTGGCCGTCGAACATTTGGGCCTTTTTTTCCCCTCTCGTGCGCTTGGCACGCCCCCCTCATCGTTTGCTACTTTTGGCTAGGTCAGGTGATTCCTCTGTTTTGAATACGAGTTCCTCCCAACCGGCCCACCACTTACGCTGTTCGGTTTCCTGAAGTTTTCAACGTTCTCTCCTCCCCCTTTCCCCCCCCCCTCTCTCCCTCCCCACCGCTCTCCAAGACGAGGGTCCTTCCTCCTTGGTACGTTTTTACAATTTTTTGGGGGGCTGTCCTGAGGCGCGATTCCCCCCCTATTTCTGAAACTTTGCCCTTGATAGAGTTAATTCTTTCTCTAATCCCCTCCCCCTCCCTTCGTTACAGCTCTTTTTCCCCGGAGGTTTGAGCAATTTTTAATCTGCTTTTTCTTTTCTCTTTTTCCTCACGAACGGTCAAGTAAATCTTCTGATCTCACAAGCCCCTTCCCTTCCTTGCGTGAGAGTGCTTCCCTCTCTCGTCGATGGGCCTGGACTCTTGTCCCCCCAGTGCCGTGCAGGAAAAGACTACACCCTCCCTTGTCTTCCCCTCAGGCGATCCCAGCCGTATCGTTCTTTTCTCCTCCCCTTTTCTCTCCTCTCCTCAACAGATCGATCTCCAGCTGACTCTTCTCAGTAATCCATCCTTTTTCTTTAACCCTTGAGCCCAGGTGCTTTTATCTTTTTTATCTACTGGGTTTCTTCCTCTCTTTTCCCGTTTTTCTCAAGGCCTCCCGATCGGGATACTTTTCTAGATATGTCCTTAGTTGGCCGTTCCTTTTCGATTGCCATTTTATCTGTGTCACCTTCTCTTTCTCTTCCCCTCTTTTCATCCTTGTCCTCTCCTTTCCCTGCTTGTCTTTACATGCGTCGGCCCCCCCGTTTCAACTTCTCACCCCAGCGAATTACAGCCGAGGATCCATTACCCATTCGAACGGAAATTTTTAGTTTCCCTTGGGACTTCGAACTTCCGGAATGCTCTCACATGGCGCAACTTTATGTCAAAAGGATCTTCCAGGAGTTAGCGATTGTTTACTAGCGCGCGATGATTTTAAACCGCAGTCACTGTCTTCCCCCCTTCCCTTTTCCTGTAAAGGTTTTTTTTTCTTTTCGATCAGCACTTTAGTGACCCGTTTTCTTGTAGCTTCTCCCTCCTTTAACGTTAAGGGGAAGGTTCTTTCTTTTTTCTTAGAGCTCGACTGAAGCTTGTCGTGGTGACCTGTTGGTCCTTCCCTCCTCTTACTGTGATCACAAGCAATGATTGGAGTCTAACTACACAGGCGAAATTCCGTTCAGTATTCACTTGATTTGTCCGTCAGTCGGATATCTCTCTCCTTCTCGTTTTTTTTTTCTAGGATTTCTCAGTTCAAGGTAGGGGTTTCCTCTTGGAGTAACAGCACCTTTTTGCCCACGTTTTTTTTTTCCGTTTCGGCTCGTCCGACTGCGCGCCTTTTACACGCCGTTTTCCCTCTTTCATCTTCATGCGAAGTAGAGCTTTCTGGACTTCGTCGGTAGCCCCCCCTGACCAATTCTTTCGCTTCTTTATGCGTGCGGCCTTTGTTCCCGCATCTGCATCATGTACTGGATCCATTAATTTTTTTTTGCCAATTCTGTTCCACCTTTTTTGATCTTCGGGCCCTTGTGACAGGTCCTGAGAATGTTCTTTTCCCTTTTCTTCTCTTTTCCCCTTTTCTGCTCCCCGGATTCCCCTCTTCCCCCCAGTCCGGTTATCTCTCTATTTTCATAATTTTTTTTTCGCTCCAGGGGAACTTACTGGTTCTGGAAGACTCACCTTTCCAATTTTCCTGACCCCGTGCTTTCCCCCGTCGGCCGATTGATCCGACCCCGGTCCTTTTTCTTTCCCTTTCGTTCTTCTTCCACTGGCTCCTCTTCCCCTTGAAGGTTCTCCTGATACTTCTCTTGTATCATAAGCTCTTCTCCTTCCGGAGGCGTAAAGCTTCTTTGACCTTTCTCTCTCAGCTGGGACCCACTTCGTTCCAGATTTCCAGCCTTTCCTTCCCTATCCTCTTCCCTCCGCACTCGAGTGCGGAAATGCTGGTGAACTGACCATCCTTTCCTCCCCAAGTCCGTTTCCTCTACTCCTTTCCATAAGATTTCCGTCGCGCTTATCTCGCCGTTTACGTTATTCTCTCGCTGAGTTGCCGACTTTTTTCTTTTCTGTTTTTTCTTTTCTTTTGTTTTCGAAGTATTCAAGAAGCACTATGAAGGCTTAATACACTTTGACCCCCTCTTTCGTTTCACCAGTTCCCCCCAAACTGCTGATAGCGTCTTCAAAGTAGACCCGTCCCCGGAGGCACCTTAATCTTGCATCCCCGCTTTGGCCCCTCCCTCCCTGGTAAATAAATTGTCTACTGAGACGATCCTGACGTCTCTCTCCCCCCTTTTTATCTTTTCTTCTCGATGCCGAACCTTCTTACACTCGGCAATCCCGGGTCCCAGATATTTCTTCCATCCCCGGGTTCTGTCCCTTCGATCTAAGTTCTGTATTAAAGAGTAAGTGAATTGAAGGCCCAATCCTCGGTTCCCTGCTTTACCTGAAGTTGGGAGATTATTAAGATTCTCTTCCCCTTCTCCCCTGGAAAGGTTTCTTTTTTCCCCAAGTGAGGAAAGCCTAACGAAGAATTAGGTACCAGATCCCTCCCTCATATGCCCCGACCACTTTCTTCAGGCCCGTCTCCTGAGACGGTATATTTGTGCCGCCTTCCTACTTCCACTCCTCCCTTGTTTCCTCCAAAAAGTGACCTTAGGGTTCCCCCCACACCCTTCTACCCCTTTTCCTATATCTACTGTCAGTTTCCGGTTGACCTACAAGTCTCTTCGTACCTTTTGTCCCTTTTTTGGACTTCGATAGAATTTTTTTCTGTGAGACCAATGAGGTCTGATGTCTTTTCCTTACCGACAATGGTAGGTTGTTGTTCTTTTTTTTCCAGACCTACCCCTTCCCCCTAGCTTATTGTTTATACCCCAGTTCAACGCTATAGAAGCTTGAAAACCTCATTCCTAGCCTCCCTCTCTCCGTTCAGCCCGGTGACTTGAACGTTCTTTCTAGTACACCCTTTCAAGTGGAGTTTCCTTCACTCTTGATACTTTCTTTAGGAAAGATATGGCTTCTGATCCTCCCTTCCCCTACAGTATTTCTTTCCACCTTAGTGTCTCGTCCTTCTGTTCCCGTGGAAGTTGGAGACCGTTGGTTCTCCTTCTTTTTTCTTCAAGTTCACTTCCCCCCTTCGACAAAGAGTGAGACCTGACGTATTTTTTACTTTCCTTCTTTTTTCTTTTATCTTTACTCTCCCCTCTCCACTTCCCTTCACGTCACGACCCTCTAGCTGTTTGCCTCTTTGTTTTCCCTGAGCCTCCCCCCTCCGACGAGGTATGTGATGGCAGACCCAGGAGAAAGATTTGGCAGTTTCCTGACTAGCGGTTTTGCTTTTTCAAACCTGGCGACTTTGCTAGCACGCCTTTATCCTAAGAATCTCTTTTTCCTTCTAATCTTATTTCTTCCTTTTCTCAGGAAGATTGTGATTTCGCCAGAAGATTTAGGACTCCTCCTCGACCCTATCAAACTGTCGTTCGTCTTTGAAGTTGTCGCGCAATGTCACCGAATTGGCCTTTAGTTACGGACCTCCCTTCGGCGAAACCTTCTCATAACCTAGGAAAACACTCCTCCCCCTAGCCTATAGAGTTTTCTCTGCGTGGATTGTATTCCATTCCTACGGGTTTCTTTCCCCTTTGTTTTTCTCTTTCTTTCGGGGCGTAAAGAATTTCGATCCTTTCCGTCCTCTCCCCCCCCGCCCGCGGTTCATCTCACTTTTCCCACGTTGGTTGTTTAGATCGCTCGGTTTTCGTCTTTCAACTCTTCCTCCCAGTTTTTTTAGAGCCGACGCCCGATCGTCCGACGCTTCTTGCAACGGAGACCCCCCCCCTTCTACTTGGTTTTTTCCTTTTCTGCGGGTTTATTTTTCGGTTGTAGCGACCGTTTCGACGGCCCTCCAGCTTTCCATTAGGTGCACAGGTGATCAAACTTCCCTTCTCGGGGGAATTTTTCTTTTTCTTTTTCCGGTCCCAACCTCCTTTCTCTCCTAAACCGATTATCGGTTTTAGCGTCGAAAGCCGTATAATTGCCGCCGTTCTTTTTCCTTTCAGTGCTTCCCAAGTTCCCCCCAGCAAGGATAACGCAAAACCCCCTCCTTTTGCAGCCCTTCCCTCCCCTGAATCGTTTTGTGTTTTGGGGAATTGTTTGATCTTCCCCCCCTCGTTACTTCTTAGGTTGAATTCCTTTTGCAAGATAGGACAACACTTTCGTTCTTGACTTTTTCATCGTCCCCTTCCATCGCCAGTCCCCCTCACCTTCACCATTTTTTTTCGCCTCTTATTCCCCCTTCCGAATCTATCCTTAAGAGGGTTTGAGAGACTAGAACCCGCCCCCCTCAGCTTCACTCGATCCTGACTTTCCCTACGTTCCGGATTGTATATCCTCTCCGCCCTCGACCGTTTCCCGACCCATGACCCGAGGTGACCCGCTATTTCTTAATTTACACTCCCCTGTCCCTTCCATCTATTTTCCTATCTCCCCCCTTTTTCGACTCCCCTTCGTATTCCTTTTCCTAATCTTCCTCTTTGAGGCAAACAGGGACTCAGGAGGTACTGCGCCCTACCTCCCCCCATGCACCAGGTTCTCCCCCGTTCCGATGTCCAATTTTTTATCGTTTTGCTTCCCTGGAATTTTTTTTTCAAAATAGATCAAGCCCCCTCTCCTTCCTCCAGAGGTTCGAACGTTTTTCTCCTATTTCAACATTGTAGGCCCAGACCGGAATATCTTGTTTTTTTGCCGGCCTATAATGGACCCATCTTGCTATGAAAACGCTGAAGACAAGCTTCCCATCTTCAATTTTTCCTTCTCTCTTAGACCGGAATTTGTCTTTCAGGAGTGGAGAGATATCTAGTTCTCGCCTATCCCTAATAGGCTTCCTTCGAGATTGTTCCGTCTTTTTACTTGGCCTTGCGCAGGTACCGCCCAGTTTTTTTCTTCTTTCTGACACCCCCCTCCTCAGGTTCACAGATCAGGTCCCAGCAAGTATTACTTAGCGCCCTTTCTTACCGTTTCTCCACTCCCCACACTATCGACTTTTTCTGTCAAGGCCTCCAAATTGGCGAAATCTCCGCGTACTCATTTATTCAATCTCATTTTTTCTCGCCCCTGGTTCCCCCTCTCTTCCTTTACGGAACCGCGAACCTGGTCCTTCGAAAGGCGGACCCAAGGGTACGGGACGCTTTTTCTCCTCCCAATTAGTGATTTTTTTATGGGAGTAGATATGCTCCCCTATTTTCTCCTTTGTTCTGGGGCTTACTGCTTCCTTTTCTGAGAATAAGACTGCCTTATACAGGTGTCATGGAACCCCGAGTTCAGGGAGAGAGTTCCCCCTCAATTTCTTTTATGTAGACCCCTCCCCCCCCATAATCAAAGAAGCTAAATTCTTGTTTTATAGTCCTCTCTCTCCTACTTTTTTATTTCTACTTCTCGGGATCTAGACAGATTTCGTTCTACTGCTAACGGTAGCTTTTTTAACATTCTTCCTTTACACCACTTGCAGTGAAGAGCGGCTGGTCTTTCTGTGCGGCTCCCCGGCCTCCATGCTCTTTTCCCTCCTTTTTTCCCCCATTCAGCGACTCAAGGCTGTTTCGCCAGTTTCCCCCTTTCTTTTAGGCCTGGCCTCTTCTTCTTTCTTTTCTTTTTCCGGAATGATTCTAATTACTACCAGATAGGGAGGAATTCTTTTTAAACGAATATTCCTCTTTTTCTCTTCGTCCCTTGATCATCACCGCCTGGTTCTTCTTTCCCCCCGGCTTTGTACGGGCGGCCCTTTTCTTGCCAACTGGGGGACTAGCTGTCCCCCTTGTGCCTTGGAGGGACATTGTCTCTTGACTTCCCCCCTTTTCCTAAGACGGTGTACTTTTTAAAATAGTTTTTCTGAGCTCTCTTTCCCCCCCTTTTCTGCACCCTACCTTCTCCCTCTTTTGTGTATGTAAACAAGTTGTTCTAATCTGTAGCAAGTGGGTGAAGTCAAAACGTTTTCCCCTCTAGGCATCAAGACCTTTAAGGGTGTCTTCCCCTCCCTCTTCTCAAAGGACTTCCCTATCCTTCTCCCTATGCGTGTTTAGACGCATCCTTCGACGAATATACCCCGGTTTTAAAGAGAATCCGGTCTACAATCGGCTACTCTTCTTCTTAAGAGTTTGAGAAAATAGTGGATTTGGGCCCTTTAGTGTTACCCTTCGCCCAAGTCCTTCATATCTTCCCTTTCAGCGACCGAGGCCTTGCCCCTCCTTGTCGGCACAAGGAAATCTCCCGTCCAGAAGTTTTACATCCCACCTCCCCAGTTTACAGAGACACTCGGCGATCCGCGCCGGCATTCTTCCGTTGATCTCCCTCCTTCCGTTCCTAGAGTTGTCTTGACATTCGCGGATCTTCTTTCAGTTCTTAAGTCAGCTAGTGTTTTTTGTTTCTTTTTTTCTTCGTTGCATGACCCCCTTTTTCTCGAACATGGCCTCTAGTTTCTCTTTCCCCCTCAGCCAATTTTCACAGGACGGTCACTAAAATACAAGAACCCCCCCCTGCTGCTCCCGAGCGTCCGATTCTTTTGAGATGGTTCTCGTAACGTTCCGTTTTTCTTAATTTTCCTTCTTTCACCATTCCTTCCCCCCAATAGTGCCAAGCCCTGTCGACTATTGTGTCATAACCTGTTTCCCTTTTCAGAGACTTACTTCTCCTTTGTTTTCCTGAAAGATCCTCCTTTCGGGGCTTTTCTGGAAAGTTTTTCGTTCCCCTGACTTTACCCTTGTGCCTTTCCCTTTTTTTGGTTTCGTGAAAAAGACGACCCGAATGCCGCTGGGCCCCTCCCCCTTCCAAATGCTGCGGCCTTCTATCCGCTGTTTGACTGCCACATTGCTCGTTACTGGCATTTTTCGCTCCTTTTCCAATTCATGATTCGAGATCGTTCACGTCTCTGGCCTTTTCAGGTCAGTTTCCCTTTCCGCCAAGCAGGTTGTCAGGCGTTCGGGCATTCTCCCGTTTGCGCTCCCCCTCCCCTCGGTACAGGTGACCCTACCCCCAGTGGAGGTTCCCCAGGGGCGAGAACACCCCTTTTCTACATTGGTTTTTTTTTTTGTCGTAGTTTTCCCCCCTTTTTGTACCTAGTGAAGCGTAGGAATGTTTCACCCCTTGTCGGGTTTTCTTTTTTTGGCGCACCCCTTCAACGCGTGCTGGTGTGGCATCTTCCCCGCTCCTTTTTAGAAAGCTAGCTACTGCCTGCAGATAACGAGATTTTAATTGTCGTCGTTCGCCCCTGCCTCTCGCGTCTCCCCTCTTGTTTTTTTTAGACTGTTCTTCAGTAGCTCTGTGATCATTCTCATCCGTTCCTCCACGTTCGATCTCCGCGGTCCAACTGAGCAGCATCTGTTTCCGTCCCCGTTCCTTCCCCCCCTTTTTAGACCGCGTCTCTTCATTCCTCCTCTATGGGAGAGCGTCCCGGAGGGTTATTTCCCTCCCTCTCTGACCCCTGTCCCCTTCCTTCCCCTCCCCTCTAGCCCTTTTGTGCCCCGAGGCTTTTTCGCGTATACCTTCCCCAAAGTAAGACGAAATTCCGTGATTCAATTGACACAGCCCCCACCCCGTTGACGTATCTGGGTCGCTGGCATCTAACCTTTGCGGTTGTCGCGCCAACCTTTTCCTTCCGCTGTCCCGGCCTCTTTCGAATCCCCGGAGGTTCAGATCCCTGCGGAAGATCTAATCAAGCTTTGTGACTTTCTCGAAGAGGGCCCCCCGAAAGACGGCCTTCTCACTTTCTTTCTCTTAAGTCCCGGCCCCTGTCCAATTTTTTCTTACTTCAGGGTTGGACCTGTGTCCTTACACCCCTTATAACCCCTTCACGTAATACCTCCTCCCAACTCAAACATTACTCGGATAGGTAGAATTCCCCCTCTTTCCTGGATGCCACCGGAGCGGGAGTTTGGTCAGAAAAGGTCTTAGCTACCTCCCATGTTATGGTCCCCGCGTAGCTGAATCTATAAATCCTCCAGTTGTTGAGTGAGCTTTTGAAGTCCCTTCCTTTTTCGTTTGCCCTTCCACCGCCGGTAACGACACCAGTTTTCTCAGAGCGACCCTTTAACTCCGCAAGTTTTCCTTCAGATTCCCCGTTCAGCCATCGTAACCCCCTAGATATGAACAGGGTTGGATTTCCTTTTGAGAGTTGAGTCTTCCCTTGATCCTTGCTTCTCCGAGGTCAACACCAGTCCCCTGTCTCCGTGAATTTTCTCCTCCCCCCCCTCATGCTAGAGTACGATCTATATGTTAGAGGACAAGGTCCCCATTTTAGACTACCTTTCCACTTTACTTTTTGCCCTCCTCCCCCCGCTTCGCTTTTCGAAGTTCTTTTTTCCCTTTCCCTGTCTTCCCTGTGTTCTGCCTGTGGACCTTTTTTTCAGCAATTGAGCAACGCCCCCCCCTCACTGGTGATGACCTTTTGTGAGTGGGCAGTTTCGGACTCCCCTCGTTGGGTCTTATGTCATTTTTAATAACAGTTTTTTTTCACGAAATAGGAACAACTTGCAGCGTTTTTCTTTCCTTTCCTTTTCATCGTATTGCTGAACTTCTCCCAGAAAAACCCTTCACCGGGTTTTGAAACGTTAGTAGCAAACGATTTTGCGCACTCGTTTCTATCAGGGTCCTCCCCGTTCGAGATATGAGCCCAAATATGTTGACCTCTTAGCAGACCTTTGCGACAGTTACGGATTGAGGGAAGATCTGATCCTTTCCCTAAGCTGAAACCATCTTTTACTCCCCCTTTCTCTCTTGAGACCGTTGGCCACCTTTTTCACTTCAAAGCCCCTTCTCCTTTATAGGCCCTCGAGTATCTGCTTGAGACTCTGTTGCGTCCCTTAGGATATTGCCTCTTCCCCCCTCCCCCTCCTCCTCGACTTTTTTATGAGCAGACCCCCCTGACCAGTTTTTCTTCAGTCTAACAGAGGGACCGAAGCTTTTCTCACATTCCCTTCCTACCACAGGCCTCTTGACTTTAAGTGCCGCTGAGACAATCGCCCTCGAAATTGAGTTTCAATTGGCCTTATCGAGGACAGGTATACTTGCCGATTTCTCTTTGACCCGATTCCTGCACCCCGGATCCTTCTTAACCGCATTCCCTGCTCTTTCCCGGTTTGAAATTCCATATTTGAGAAGGACTGGTAATTGGTCTAAGTTTTTTGACTCCTCAATAACGGAGGACCCCCTTCTACCCCTCGGTTCCTTCGCGTTCTCGGATCCCTTTCCCTTCTTTTGAGAGCGTTTAGAAATACTTCTTCTTTGTTTCCCTAGAAACCCCCCCCCCCCCCATTTCCTTTTTATTCAAGATCAGGTTCCCGCCCCTCTTCCAAGCCTACCCTGGGCCTTTCGTTTGCCTCTTTCTTCACCCAGAATAGATTCCCGGAAGCTCGTCACGGCCCACCGGGTCTTCAAGTCTAGTGCGACACTCATTGATCTATGTTGTAGCCTCACTTTGGGCGGCTCGATTCTCCGCTCCCCTTTTTGATCTTCCAGGAACCCAGGGTAGAGGGGACGGGTTAGTGACTTTTTTTTTAGTTTGGCAAACCTCTCTTCTTTCTGCATACTTTCCATTTGTTTTCCGGGGATGAATTGCTTTTTAGTCTGACGAACTGTTTCCTGCGACTGGGTTCCCTTCCAAGAGGTAAGGGCCGGAGTGAAATCCTTTCTTCTCTTACTTACCTCCCGAAGGAGAACCGCGGTTCCCTTGACCCTCTCGCGATCCTTCCCCTTGCGTGAGACCCTTCTGACTGAGGATCTCTACGATCTTTTTGAAGAGTTGCTTTTCTTTCCAACTCTTGTCTCCCCCCAAGAAAGTTTCCTCAGCACGGCCTTTCCTGTTCGGCGTGCTTTCCGGCCGCCACTGGCGCGGCCCCCTTGAAAGACGTTGAGTACGAACTCCATTCGGGTATCACCGGTTCTTGCTGCCTCCTCCCTTTCGTTTCTTGTCGCCCGGAACTGTTTCGATTCACCGCCGTCATTTTCCCCGGCCTTTTCGTTCTTTTAGCTGACTAGTACTCGGATCTGGTTCCCAGTTTAACGGGAACCCCCCCTGAGGGTAGGGCGGGATTTCTTTTATTCTTGTAACTTCAACTGTCTGAGCACATTATTAACATTGAGGTCCACAGCTTGGCTTCCGGCGCACAGACTGCTAACCGGTGTATCTCATCTATATCCTGTTTCTTTTTCTTGTTTTTCGCAGATACACCTTTTTGCTTCTTCCAGCCCGGTTGAGCAGTGGAGAAGGGTCCCCTGGTTCAAGGGTCCCGTGAGTAAGATCTCTTCCCGTTACCCAGACGTGCTGCACGGTCCCGCTTCGTTCTCCCTCACTCTCTGTAACGGCTACTCTTGTGAAGCAGACAAGCCCTCTCCCAATAGAGTCCGATTTCCGAAGCAGTTAACGGACTGTCAGGTCATGCTTCAATTCCTTTGATAATTGAGTGTCTTTTTTCTTGCACCCAGGATAAAGCTCTCATTCTCCCCGCCAGAGCAGACGACTCCTCCCAGCCAATTCCTTCGGAAGTTTGAAACGTTTCTCTTCTACCCAGAAGGGTGACAGATCCCTGCGTAACTCTCCATCATATTTAGTCTATATAGAAGACTCAGAGATCTCACTTCCGTACCCGTGTCGTCTAGAGGCCGGCCTCCCACTTCATCCCCCGGCGTTCCTTTACGTTTGCCCTTCCTATGATTGCACTTCTATAAGGCCTTTTCACCTTTACACCCGTTGTTTCTTCCTCAAATCTGATCGTTATCCCATTCCTCAAAGACTACCCCCGTCGGATTACTCATCTGGGCCTCACACTCTCTGTCACAAAGGAACCTTGATGCTCGCCATTTCTCCTCGTAAGAGGCCTTTTCCCTCCTGCCCCCCTCGCTTTCCTCTGCTAATCCTTGTCGGCCAACCGAAAACCTGTTTCCGCCACATTTTTCGTTGTTGCCGCGCCTGACCCCCCTTCTTGGAGTTAGTCCCTGCCACGAGTCACTATCCCGAAGTCCTCGGATGATATTGAACTGATGCTTTTGGCCGGTACTTTTCCCTGAAGATCCTTCTTGTCGTACCCCTCAAAGAATGGCCTGGCGTTGTCACCGTTCCATCGCGGCGGGCTCGTAGTAGAGGCAACTGAACATGACTTCGAGACGCTGACGGCCCATTCCTTCCTTACCTCTCTAGAGTTCCCGGTAGGTTTAGCTAAGTCTGCTCACAAGCTTTCCAGGTCAGGACGGATCAAGGCCGTTACTCGTCAGGACCTAAAATTTCTCTTCTCGTGTTTGAGCGCCCCTTCGATAGCTTTTCTGTCCGATCGAGACCACTAGTTGGTCTCTCCCCTTTTTCGTGTGCCCTTCCAAGACCTGGTCGGGTTTGTTCTCTTGCAAACCCGTAGAGGTGTCGTCGGAATATCCCTCTTTCCTCAAAGTTCCTAAGTCCCCCTCTCTCCCGACCTCCTGATGATGGACTCTTTTCTTACCTTGAAATAGGAGTGGCCCCTTGGCTAGGACAGCTCTTTTGAGGAGGGATTACAATCGAACTCTTTCCCTCTCTTCCCCGACTCTCTCCAAATATTTTAAGTTGTTTACCCGTGTTTATCAGCTCAACCCCGGATGAGAACTTTCTTTTAGAAGCGATGTGCGACAGGTTTCTTGATGAGGTTTATCTGTTCTCAGCCTCCTATTTCCCTTTTCCCCCCTTTCAATTCCCCCCTCAACTAGAATGGTGGTCCTCTTCGTCTTTACGGTATACCACCTGCGGACGACGAAAGATTCGGCAATCCACTCCCAAACACCATTTGCCTCTTCTTGGTATTTGCTCAGAGAGCGGTTTCTTCGACATTCTTGAACCAGGATGGATCAATTAAGCCTTCCCTCCATTTGATCCCTTCCCCTCTCTCCCCCTCATCATCTTTTGGTGAAGCCCTCTCTCTGGTGACCTGCATCTAGAGCCATGTATACCACCCCCCCCCTAGGTGAAGGAGTCTACCCCTTTATCTCTTTCAGTCTTCCTTTTCCCTTTTGGAGGCTACACCTTCTTTACGATCAGTCCGCGCCCTGGCGACCCGCCCCCTGTCGAGAGAGTCTGAAGGAGGAAGAGCGTGGCTATGCTCTTGGGCGCGGAGCTGCACTCCCATTTTTTCGTACCCGACTCGACCGTTCGACCGCTCCCGGCAGCTCTCCCCCCTTGGGGGGGTGCGCTTTGGCTCACGGTCGACAACGGGTCGTTGCCCTGCTCACCTCTCCCCGCCGATAGCATAGAACGAGAGTCAATTCCAGAGCCCTCCCGTTTTCACCGCCTTAGGACCCCTCTCTGACTGCCCTTGTTTGTTGTCGACCGGGAGAGATTCCTTTAAAAACCCCACCTTTTTTTTTTTCCCCCCCCCCACCTTTGTAGAGACCTTGGAATAACCGTTTAGAGGCCAATCTTTACAGTACCCCAGTATGGATTACGCGAACGGAAAGGCTTTCTCGTGCGTCTCCAACTCTCGCTCCCGTTCCAAAAGATTTTCTATCGGATCCTTCAGCCAATCCTTAGCTTCGCCCCTCCAGTAGTAGGTAAGGAATCGCAAGCGTCCTTTCCGTTGCCATCCTCACCCCTTTATTTAGATGGCAAGCCCCCCTCCTGCGGGCTCCATTGGTTCGCTTGGAATGGTCTAACTCCATAGTTCGGGCTTTCTTTCCAGTTTGATCGATAAAGTCCCCTTCCTCCCCCCCTTCCTCTATTTTTTTCTTTTCTTGCAGGTATGTTTCTCCGTTCGCGAACTTTCACAGCGAAACACTTCATCACAAATAGTCGAACCGGAGGCCTCCTCCAACTCTTTTTCCTTCCCACGGGGTTTTTGGGGTGGGGGGAGTTTGAGCGCCCCAATGACGAAACTCGTTGAATAGGAGATCTAAAGACATTTACTGAGTACCCGATCCGATCCGCCTTTTCTACCTTTCCGGTTTCCAGCCCCACACTATTTGTATGGCCTCGCGTTCCCAAGTTGTTTACCAAGAATCGGGTAGTAATTTTACTCTCCCCTCGGCTTTGAGCTTTCCTTCCCCCCTCCCCTCCGATTTCAACTGTTGACCACATCTCAGACGTTTGTTTGCGCCATCGAACAACCCGACCATTTTCTAAGAAGACGTACGAGTCGCCTTGTCTCTCCCTCCTCAGTCCCGGCGATCTGACTCCTGTTCTTCCCCTGACTTTCAGAATAGCATTTCTTTCCTTTGAGCCGGCTGCTATACGAGTCGTTGATACGGCCGCTCGCGAACCTGGAAACGGTGATGACGAGCCACTCTAAGGAACTCTTCTTCAGCCCGTTCCCCCTTGCCCGATCCGCCAGCGATATCCTTCGGGTGGGACCTCCGACGGCCCGGCGCGATTTTCCCACTAACTAGACTTTCATGACATAGTCTTCGTCGTTGTCATCCGTTACCCCCCAATCTCCTATTTGAAGATCTTTTCTTTTTCTCCCTTCACGCCTTCCACGTTCTGTTTGAAGATCTCTAAGAACCCAAAGGCCGCAAGGGACCAGACCAAGTCTCTTTTTAATTCATTTCTTTTCCTCTTGGTAGCCTACCCCCTTTTTCAAGGGCTTTATGACTGCACCGCGAATCTAGGTTATTGGGGAAGAGGGGCAGGTCTTTCCCTTTCTTTGTGGGTCCCCCCCTTCTATGACATGAAGTGGACTTCTCCGGTGGGGCTTATTGACGACGACATCGGATGGGATGACAACAGCGGTTTTGACAAAGCACGCATTGCGTCTGAAGAACCTTTCTAAACCTCCCCGTTCTCCTCCCAGTTCTTATGCACGCGAGCCTCCCGTACGTCGTTTTTCCATACTCAGAGGTCTCGATGGGCTCGGTCAGGTTTAGCTGTTTTGTCAACTATGCTTTCAACAGACTGCCCCCCTACGTAGGTGGGCGGGGTTTCTAGTGTGAAGGATGAGCGATAGTAGATAGTTAGAGTAGATAAGAGCAATCGGTCTCAGTGACGGTCTCGTGCTGACCCTCTCGTTCTTTTTCTTCTCCCTTCCTATTCCAGAGGGACACGACCGTTTCTTTTGGGTTCACTGAGTATACCGGTCCTGGCAAGCATTACTCGGTCTTTGCAGTAGTTCTTTGATTTTCGGTTGTTGAGCGATCGGGCACTTGATACTGCGCATTGCCTTTGAAGACAGGAGCTATGTTTCTTTCTTCTTTTAAAGGACTTTTATCTGACTTCCCCCTAACTTTTTTTTTCTCTATCTTTCCAATCAATAGTATGTTGTTGACCCCCCCCCGAGGCCCACACCCCCGACCCACCCCCCCACCCCACCCCCCCCCCCCCCCCCCCCCCACCCCCCCCCCACCCCCCGGCCCCCGCCCCAGAATTGAAGGGTTTATACGGAAAAGGTACATGAAAAGTGACGGGGCTGGAACATCTAGATCCGCCCTAGCCGTGTGAGCCCGGCCGCGTTAGTAGCTTGAATGACCCGCTTCCTTTTTGATGTCCTTATGAGGAGAAGCCTCAGCCGACCGCATTACGTCTTAGCAGCAGTTCCGCTACTACGATCTTCCCATAGCGGCTGGTGACAGGTGAGAACCTGGCCGAGCCTTCTGACTCGTTACCCTCTCTCACTTAGACCTCCATCTCCCTTCCCCCTGCCTCCCACACAGGCCCTTTTTCGTCACGGGTTTCCAAGAAGGTTTGACATCACAGAGGGGGGATCCTAGCGAGATTCCGAGAAAGTCCGCAGTCTCTCCACTCGTCTTTGATCGCCTCTCCTTTTTTTCCCGGCTACCCTATTATCGCACAGGCGTGGATTGCTCCCCTCCGACGAAGTCTAGTAGTGCTCTCAACGCGTGCCTTGTCCCCCCCGGTCTCAGACCCCATGAAGTCGTGTAAGGTCCCGGACGGTCCCCGTCAGTCATTCCAATAGCGTTCCCTCCTGACTTCAATAACTTGCTGTGTCCCTTGCTTTACGACAATGTTGCCAGAGCCGTACGAGAACCTGGATCATCGAGCCGCCTCAAGGGGTTCTGAAACCATAGGAGACCTCCCTGGGTGCGGCTTGTTCAGAATTCGGATCTTCCGGTCTTTTCCTTTTCACGCTTACGTTCCTGTTTCCGTTGAGGAAATTTGGAGATCGTGAATGCTGTTTTGTAGAGTTTTCCCACGCTGACGGTCTCCGACGCAGCTTCGTCCTTCACGTGCGCTTACTGCAGCTGGCCCCTCCCTTTCCTTCGGCCCAAAGCTCTCCCCTGAATCGCGCGAACGGCAAGCCGGCCGAAGAGGGAAACTTCGAGGGAGCGGACGTCAGCGCAGCCAGAAACCTTCAGGTGGGCCCGTTTATAGGCCGTACTTCCCCCCTTCCCCGTATAGTCGATCCGCCTGGTCTCATCTAAAAGTCGAGGCGAACCTGCTTGAATTTTTGCTTCGCTCGCCTGGTCGTCTTTTCTTTTTATACCCAGGCTGTCCCCTCGTGACGCTGATCCTTGAGGTGAATCCCTGCGCGGTGTCGGGCAGCTCCCCTGAATGAGGGTGGAACGGGAGACGCCAGCTCCGCTTTTTTCTCTTTCCCGACTCTCTGGACTTGCCTTTTCGTCGTACACGACTTTCAAGCGCTTGTCTTCCCACTCTTGGCTTTTAGTCTAGAGGAGGACTGCCTGAACATTCAGTTTCCCCCGGTTCCAAGTCGATAGGAGGTTCAACTGGAGTTTGTTTGCAGTATTTATAGACTACTTCACCCCCCGTTATCTGCCCAGCTTTGTCCTTATGATGAGACTTTTGATGCTGGGTTAGATAGAGAGGACTGGACACCGCAGCTCAGCCCTGGGCCTAGTTGTCGGTAATCTTCTCCCCTTTCTTTCCCCTTTTGAATAGGGGACCCAAAAAGGGAGCCGCTTTTTTTGTTCGGGGATTTGCCGCGTGCACGAGCGGTCTTTTTTTCTGGCCCACCCTGGTCTACCACTTTTAGAGCATTCCGAAATATTCGGCGAGGCGTGCGGGATAGGAACGCCTTCAGCTGTGAAAGTCCCCAGCGGGGGACCTTGCACGTCCCCTCTCCCTTTCCCCCTTGTCCCGTAGCGATCAGGGCTTTTTTTTAATGTTCACCCATCCTTTGCAATCCTTCTGGGTCCCTTCGAAAACCCGGATAAACGATTGCGCACTTGGCGACACCTCCCCCGCGCCGATAGCGTTTTTCCGGCGTTGACAGTAGCGGTCGGTGCAGAGAGGGAGTTGGTTTTTTGGAAACAATCTGACCGGGGCCCGAAGCTGTCCTCTACCACCTAATAATTGTTTTTTTTTGAGCAGTGCAGCTTAGGTTTCTCAAGGTAAAAGAGCCAAAGTGGAGGGACGCGCCGGCCCCGGCCTCGACCCCGGGCCTTCTCTTCCCGTCCTTTCCCATCGAACCACTCAGATCTTGCGGTTGTCGCCATTGCGCGGGGTCTCTGTTAGCAGCGGGGCAGTACCGCCGGGACAATTCGGTGAACAGGTTACCCACGTCATTTCCTCGAACGCGGTGGTAGCTGACGTCAGTAATCCCGTGCGAGAGACAACAGCTTCGCGCGGCGTTGCTCCTTCTCAGCCGCTTATCCTTCTTTAGTTAACAGGCGTTGCCAGTTTGGCCCACGCGTTCTCGGAACTCCCTCCCCTTCTTAATTTGGGATTGGTTCTTGCTCCTCGTTCGTGTGCTGGTGAAGCCCATCTCGGACCTCCGGCACACCCGTGCTGAGCTGTCCTTTTTTGTCATCGCGCTGAAACCGACCCAGAACCCTACTTTTTTTTAACCTTTCGCCATAGCGGCGGCGCCCGTCGGGGGATGTTCCTTTCTTTTGGACCCATCTGCAATTCAGCTGACCTCTTCCTTTCCTTTTCAACAGAAGTTACGTCTTTCGATCAGCCTCGACTTCGCCCCCCCGCGCCCACAGGAATGCCTTCTTTCTTTTGTTACCACTGTAAGTCCATCTCTTCGATCGTTACCTTTTTGATCGTCTGTGACCCCTATGTTGGATAGCTCTAGGCGATGTTCGATTTAGCCTCGACGTGATCCCGCAGAAAGAACAAAACCCCAGGGTTTACCGGCCGAGGCCGTTCACGTTGTCTTCTTTCTCCTTGGTCTCCCCCCCTCGACAAGGAGAGCATTCCAGTGCGTGCGCTCACACGCTCGACGTAGGTCACCGGAACCTCTTTCTCTCTTAGTCCTTCCTGGAGGCCGATCTTTTTTCCCTGCTTGTTCTGCCACCGGAGCTGAATTAACCTCGAACGCTCTGACCTCTACGCGCCGTCTCAGCGTCGACTGTCGGGTGGGGAACCTAGACGCCGGCGGCGCGATGGTCCGCTTGATACGCCATCTGGTGGTACCCCGGCTCGTCGTTGCCAGACCCCACCAGACTTTCAGTCAAGATCCGTCCGTTCGTTACCGTCTTCTTACGCCCGCCGTCCGTGCCTCATGGCCCCCGAATGTCGTCCCACGACCCCGGAGGAAGACACGCTGCGCATTAGTTTTTTTACCTTGTGTCTTTCTCGCTCGATGATGAGGCGAACGGTCCTCCTCCTTTCCGGCTTAGTCCCCGGGTCTTCATTTGGAGCTAGGCAGGTCGTGCTTGGTCGTGGGCAACCGCTATTTTTTGATGCTGGATTGGACCGTACGGGACCCGTTTCTTGTTTGTCGAGATCGACGACCTTTCTTGTCAATGTCACCGTGTCCTTGCGCGAGTGCACTTACTTGCATAGGTCGTCTTTGTCTACTTAATCCATCTTCGAAATGCAAGCGAGCGATTTTACGCGTGAGTTAGCGGCGACTCTTTCTCTCGTTTCCCATTGTCCTTTTGCGGTAGCTGGTTGTCACCTTTCGGCCGTTCAGCAAGTTCTTCGCACGGCGCGGCGTCCCCTTTCTCGGCGTTTTTTTCCGCGACTTTAAACGACGTTTAGTGCCGATTCCCCCAGTCGCATCAGGTTATCACCTTTTGCGCCTTTCCTCTTCGACCGTAGAGGCCATAAACTTTCTTCTCGAGGCAGCCGTAGATGGCCTTCCTTCTCACGCATCTGCTCGGGAGTACCTTTGATACGCCGCGACGTGCTCACCCGGCTCTTTTCTTCTCTCGATCGGGCACTTGCCAAAAAACCTGCCCGTGCTCGCCTTGGAACCGCTTTCTTCCGGGTGCAGTCAGCATCTCTTATATTTCTACGTGTTGTTTTGATCTAACCGGGGCGACTTTTTCCTTTGCCGGATGACCAAGCGTGGCGCAGTGTGCGAAGTCCACGTGCCGTCTCTTCCGCAAGTACCCGTTAGACGGCAGCGGTTTGGCAAGTCCCGAGTACGTGCGATTGAGAAGCAGATCAGTATCTACCTTCGTTTCGAAGTGTTTCCCAAGTCCTGCCGAGGCGGCCGCGTACTGTGAGAAACCTGGCATCCGAGTCGCTAGGAGTGTAGTCGTGTAGCGACGAGTCGCCGACAGGGCCGTGCGTCAACCTGCAATTGCGGTGAAACTTCAAGCTTTTGACCTCCCAAGCTACCTTGACCTCTCCCCGTCCGGTCGAGATCCGATTTTTTTTTTTAGTCGCGCCCGTCTCAGCCGTACGAGCTAGCGGTTTGCACGGAGACGCCGGCGTGGATGATTCTTCCGCAAGAAGGTCTTGTGCACTCTCTCCCCCCCTTTGCAATGACACCCCCGGTTTCCGACCTCTTCCTTTTTTGCTCTACCTTCCTCCCCGTCCCCCGGCCGGTCTTCTGGGCTAAATTAGCGGTTGCCCAACTCCCCGAACTGCACCTTCTGATCGCCCCGTCAACCCTTTCCGAAGAGCCGGCGGAGAACCGTTCTCTATCATCGCGGCTAACCATTTTTTTAGGTCCCCCTCGGCCCTCCCTGCGTAGCCCCCTCTTCGTCCTCCGGGTGCGGCCCGCACCCCCACCCCCCCCCCCCCCCCCCCCCCCCCCCCCCCCCCCGGGATTGGCGGACTGCACTTTGTTTCCTTTTCCGTTCCGGGCTTCTTTCGGACTGACGGACCTGATCTTGCCCTTGAGTTTTTCTCTGCGTTGGAGTGCAAGCACGAGCCGCCCGGCCTGTCTCTCTTCCGTTGCGTCGGATCTTCTTTTAATCGCGCCTTTTCTTCCGGCGTCGAGCAAAGCATCCGACTGCCACGCTTCTTTAAGCGCAAAGCCGCTTTATACGTTCACCCTTTAGCATTTTTTTTTCCCGGTTACGTCAGTCGCCTGCAGAACAAGGCAGGGCCAAGGAAGTCTTTACGGTCTCTCCTAGATATACTGCTCTTCTCTCCGGTTTTTCTCCCTACAAGGTCAGTTTTGACCCGTGTGCGATGAACGGAATTCGAGTCGATGTAGTCACCAAGCGTCCTACTCGATGGCACGAGCCGGCCCCATTCTTTTTGTTTCCCTGTTCTTCCCAAGAACTCAAACGTCTTTTTTTCGTTGTCGGACATCGCACTACCGTCGACGCACCGACGATGGCGCTTCCAGCGTTTCCCAGAGAGGGATTCCGTTCGTTAGTCCCCCCCCCTGCTAAAAGAGTTTAGTCATTTTTGGGGAGCTGTTTTTCTTAGCGAGTTTGGCTTTCGAATCCGTAAACCTTTTTCCCAGTCGATCGCCTAAGCTGAACTGCGGCCGATGGCCCCGGACAGTCCACACTTTGACAAGAGTTCTTGTGCCAGATTCCTGCTTTGGCGACGACGGTCTCTTCTGGTGTTTCGCGTCGGCAGCGGACCCGAAGGCCCCGTTAGCTCTCGCGTTCGATGTCGCGTCGGGCATTCACCTCAAGAAGCCCTCCACCCGGCGTCCCCCCTGCCCCACCCCAAAGGGAGACCGCTGGCGTTGGCACGAGATCAGAAAAATTACGGTCCCAGTAGCCCTTTTGGATAACGTTTCAGGTCGGCGAATTTTTCCCGCTTTCGGCCAGCCGTGATCTTTGCGTTAGACGGTGAAATGACCGAATCTTCCCTTTCTTCCCCCAAAGTTAGAGATCATTCCTTTGTCGCGTTTCACCGTTCCACGAGATTTCAGCTTTCGACCTAACTACACACGTTCACCTGAAGCTCCCGTCCTCTTCACTGGCCGACAATGCGCAGATCGAGTTTATTGTTGGGCCCCGTCAGCCGGAGCGTGAGCGGGCGGCGAGCAAGCAACGTTCTCCTGCCGGTGACGGTCTAACGAAGCTCG
>Ga0179593_1679777_pt1 | contig 28191 bp, 48 predicted proteins | sample CZODoug2_1_08_16_FD_185931 | JGI IMG/M metagenome (GOLD analysis project Ga0179593, IMG submission 185931) | Vadose zone soil fungal communities from Angelo Coast Range Reserve, California, USA - CZODoug2_1_08_16fungal (PacBio error correction) | ecosystem: Environmental > Terrestrial > Soil >... | reverse complement strand
TGCAGAAACCTCTTTTCTGGGTATAAAAATAGGAGTCACTCCCTCCCTTTTCCCCTCCTTTTTTTCCAAGAGATTTCCCCTGAGTTCCTATACTAAATCTTTCCTGATGATGAAGAATCCCTATGCCCATCGAATTCGAGCGATAGTGGTCCACACTTCCCCACGGTCTCTCACCCCACTATGGAGTTATGCGTCCTCCACAAGAACGGCGTATTATATATACCGCCCCCCCCTACAATTCCTCCGGATAGAGTTCCGTGTTCTCTCCGTTTTAGGAATGGTCTTTCTCCTTCCTATGGAGATAGACCACCCCCTCCCAAAGGTTCCGAAAACAATGGAGGTATATGTCTTCCCTCAAACTTCTTCTTTTTCTCCCCTTTGATTCCCCGTGGCTCGTCATAATTAAAGACCTACTCCCCTCCATCGGTCGCAGGATAATATCTTTTGGGGGTTCTCCCCTTTAATACTTTCTCCGCCTCTTCCTCTGGGGGCGCTTTCTCAATCGTGAAGCAGCATGGACAGAACTTATGTCTCGTATTAATGAGAAGATACCCCCCCCCCCTTTCGGAAGATCTTTGTACCCTGATGAAGATACGGTTTTCCCCTCCTGGAAGAGAATCCCCTTAGGGGAGGAGCGCCCTCCTTTGGAGATTTTCCTTTCCTCTGCCTCGGAGGTTGCCCAATCGTTTTGAAGGGGAGTCTGATCAGACTGACAATTGTATTCGTTTCCCTTCCGAATGAAAACCGTTTTTCCCCTTTCCGCCCAATATTCTTTTCCCCCATTCTCTGATTCAGGGACAACTTCCCCCTCGGAGATGCCCCCTCCCCCGTCATTTAAGAGCACCTCCCCCCCCATTTCTGAGCTACCTTTGCTCTCTCCATTGCTCTAAGGGCCTTTGTTAACGGCCCTCCTTTCCAAACTCGACCCCCTTACATCGCATGCACCGTTCCTTTCGTTCATTCCTGGCCAAGGAATACCGTCCCTCCCTCCCTGCGGATACTGAATGGCTCCCCTTTGGGGACAAGATTTTTTACAGAGAGCTCCCTCTTTCCTCAACCCCTTTGAAATAGGAGAAATTTTTTACCGTTAGATCTTTCCCTTCTGGAGTGGAATTGATTGCATCCCCTCCCCCCCCTTCAGGCTCTCTTTAGCGGATTCCAATTTAAGGGCCTCCTTTCCTACAGTATGTGTCTAATTAGATTGACGAATTTCTTCTATATCTCTCTTTAGACCCCAGGGACCAGCCAGTATCCCCCCCCTGCCCAGCTCTTCCCGGGAGAAGATGTAGCCTGGTCCCTTTTTTCCCCTTGTGAGGTCTTTTTTGATCCCTGAGCGTCGGTTTCTTTTTTTCGCGAAAACGATGCCTTTCTTCGTCTCCGATACGTGATTTTCCTTTGGAGTGATAGGATGTTGATTTTCCCCCCCGGGATGTTTCTTTTTCTCTTTTTGGAATTGTTTTCATACTAAAAAAGACGGTCAACGCAGCATAGTTTAAATTGGGTCGCCTTTTCTTCCCCGGCATAACCTTTTTCTCATCCCTTTAGTCCTTGGTTTTCCCCTGATGAGAGAGAACACTCGGACGCCCCCTTCCTTTCGAGAGGAGGACGGTCCTCCCCTCCCCACAGAATGATGTTTTCTTTATTTCGCTTTTAAGACTTCTCAAAATGTGATGTTCCTTGCAGATCTTCCGAGGAAGGAAGGCTTCTCTCCCTGCTCGACTGCGACCCCCTATTTTTTTCTTTGCCCAAACACCCCCCCCCCCCCCCCCCCCCCAAATACTCCCGTCACTCCTTAATCCTTTCTCAGAAAGGAGTTGCGGCCTCTTTCTTTTTTGGAGAGGGCTTATTCCTGATTCGCTATTTTTCAGATTAGGGATGCTCAGTGTCTATCGGATGGAGCCTTTGTTGAGTAGTCCCTTTTTTTTAATTCCTTTTTTCCCTTTAACTATGATTTTCCTTCGAATTGGTGAAGCTGCCCCATACTTTCCTTAGAATCCCCCCCCCCTTTAAGATAGTATATATATTCTTCTCCCCCCTGGAAGTTTTTTTCCCTTTTTTCTTTTTCCTTCCATCAGCGGCTCCCCCTCATCAGGTGTTTTGTTGGCTAGACTCGCCCCCCCTCTAATGCGACACACAGTTTCCCCTTTTTCTCGGTTTTTTTCACTTTTCCGTTCTTCCAGAGTTAACGATGGAGTCCCAGATTTTCTCCCTGAAAAAGATAGCGGACCCCCCCTCCCCTCGGTCCTTTTTCCCCGACTATGTTACTTCGAGAAAGGCCAGAGAGGGTCCACAAGGAATGGCCCCTCCAAGGAGAAGAACTCCTCTTTCCCAGCGCCTGCTCCCCATAGTTTCCAACGAGGCCTTCTAAAGAAGCTATCCCCCCTCCCCCCCAAAGAAAGGATCTTTGAGGAGTGAATAAACATGCCTTCCCGGTGCCTCTCCTCCCTTGCCGATTTTCACGACCCTCCTTGTTGTGCATGAACGTCTTGTTCCTCCAGTGATGCTCTCCACCCTTTTCTATCCAAACATGGCTTCCTTCTACTTTACTTTCTCCACCTTCCCACGGCATTAGGCATGGTTTCTGCCGGAAAGGCCCTTTTTCGTCAGTAGAACTTGTCCCTCTCTTCCCCTTCATCAGGCACCCTCCCCTCTTTTTTCCCCCCCCTTCAAAACAAACTCTGCAAGCACGAAGCGACACCTTTCTTCGATTTTCCCTTTTTAGTATGGCCGAGGATTCTTCCCCACCAATGACGCTCCTTTCTCCCCCCCCCCCGTTTTCGGCACGGACAAAAAAGCATTACCTATCACGTATCGTCCCTGCGAAAGCCATCTTTTCCCCGAACCCTTTTATTCGTTAACGCACCCTCCAAAATGGCGCTCCCTGAGCCTGTATACGGAAATTATGATTCTCTTGGAATACTCTCCCTTTTTCCCTCTTCTTTTTTTACGTTGTCTCTGACTCTCGACGATCTCCCCTTCCCTCCCCCCCTCTCCATGACAACGATAATGACTGTCTCCTTCCTTTCTTCCTGAAATGGACTTCCCTTACCTTTTTCCTCTCCGAAAGCCTCCGGTGGATGTTTTCTCCCTCCCACTGAAGAAAGAGAAGTTCCCCCTTTTTCCCCCCAGTGCCTCCTTCCCGGTCTTTTCCCTTTCTATTTTCTTCATCAAATTGTGTAATACAACCCTCCCTTGAATAGGATTTCTGACAGAGTCTCCTCTTCCGTTGCAATGCCCCCCCTTTCCTTCTCCTAGTTGTTATTTCCTTATAAAATAACGCGACGGGCTTTTTTCCCGTAAGCGTCCCTATAGCGATAGGATTGAACGTTCCTTTTCAAGGCTCCCGCCTACTAGAAGCCCGGCCTGTTAGAGAGATTCTCTTCCTTTCCATCGGAATCTCTTTGTCAGTATGGCCTTTCTCATTCTCTTTTTCCCCTCACAAGATTTGCTCTTCAACGATTTCGGTTTTCAGCGTTTCTCCCCGTCGAAATACCCCTTTTCCCTCTCAGAGCACCTTAAACCGGTCCTTTTCTCTTTCCCCTTTATGAACGTCGTCCCTTGCCCCCTTCAGAGGTAGACTCCGCCCTCTCCTCTTTGTTGAGATATCAAGATAAAACTTCTCCTCTCTCCCGTTGAGGCATAATCTCCGTTCTAGGATAAGGCACTCCCAAGGTTCTCAAGTGATGTAAAGCCGATTTCCCTCCCCTTCTCACCTCTGCTCTAGGCCCCCCCCCTCCCTCGCTGTTTATGAAAGGTGCAATATCATCCCCGTGACTCAGCTCGTTCCTCTCTTCCTATCATGTATGGTCAGGTTTTTTTTCTCCCTTCTCGCCGTTGTCATCCTTGACCTCTGAACGTTTTAGTAGGTTACGCTCTCTTTTCCTTGTGGTTTTCCCCTCTCTCTAAAGAGGAGTCGGATCTTCCTTTCCCCATCCTTTTTCGTCTCCCTTTTCTGATACTTCTCTGCATTGTAATTTTTTCTTTCTGATAGAGACGCGTAACGGTTATGTTGACAGAAATCAGATCCTTGTGTGAGCGTCACCGGTGAGATTCTTCCCTTTGAAGACCCCTTCCCTTTTCGGAAACCCCCCCTCTCCGAACCCGCCTTTCAGGATGACACCAGTTCTCGTGAAGAATTCTCTTCCTTTTTGTGACGATTTTTGAGTGATAACACTGCCGAGGTCTTTTTCTTTTTTCTCTGCCTCACATTTTTCCCTCTCACGTCCAACCATCCCCCTTTGCCTTCAGACATACCCTTTTTCCCTTTGGTAGCAAAGCCTTCTCGGGTACAATGCCCCTTTCCATGTTCGATGAGCACCACACTCAAGGATCAGAAGGGCAATCGCCCTCCTCCTCTTTGCAGAACGCTTCTCATTTTATCTGGTAAATTGGGATGATGGGACATGAGACCGGCGGCACCCCCTTTTCTCATAGAGAAAAGTGAACGCCCCTTTTCCCTCCCCCCCTCTTGGCACCCCCTCCCAGTTCTATCGCATCGACTTTTATTGCGAACCGACGAGATCACCATCCTTGTCCCCCTTTCCAGGTCGATCAAATAAAAGTCCCCCCCCTTCCGCTTCCCTCTTTCTTGGCCGCGGTTGAACGCTTTTCCCCCGGCATTTTACGGTTGACGCCCATCCTTCCCCGAAATCAACGATTTAGCTTCAATAGGGTCCTTTTCCCTAAGGGAATGCGTATTTCCTCCCAGAAGTCCCCTTGATTCTTTTGTTTTTTCCGGCCAAGGTGGAGGGATGCAAACTCAGACCGGAACTTCCTCTCCTTTTTCTGTGAATGGTATACTTTTCCTTTCCCCACCAACGTCCAACGCGCACCCTGTTTCTCTATAACGAAGTTATTTGAAACGACGGCAAGATGTAGTCTTCCTCCTCTTCCCTCCCTTCTTGTATCAAAGTTTTTTTTCCCAAGATGGAAGCCTCGGTTCCCTTCTCTTCATTCCCGCAATTTTTCTCTCCTTTAGCTAGTCCGTCATCGCCGAATCCTTCGGGTTTGCTCCATATCCCCCTTCCCTTTTCTTTTGTGTTGGTGAGAGATATTCCTTTCTCCCCCCCCGAAGATTTTCCTTTTTTTAGCCGACAACTTTGGCTAGGAATCTCACACCCTTCTGCGTTGTTCGTAAAATAGCCCCCTTCCTCCTTGGGGCGTTGGCCTTTAAAGAGTGTCTCCCCTCCCCTCCTTCCTCTTTTCACATCTGGCCGGTCAAACAGAGGTTGAACGCTCCCCCCTTTCCCCCTTCAAAACGGCTTAAGTTGAAAGTCTTGGTAAATTAAAGGAGGTCTCTCTTTTCCCTCCCTCCGACCTCTTATTATCGTCCTTTTCCTTTCCTATACTCACTCAGGAGATTTGATGAAGAGCGACTGCCTTTACCCTATCCGGTGATCCTTTCCCCTCTGGGAAATAATAGAATGCCCTTTCCCTTCCCCGGCCCCGAGCCCCTTCTTTTTTTTCGGAACCTTTTTCAGGAATTCCCTTCTGTCACCGGTTTTCATGGTGAAGGAGTCTTCCCTGGCCCTTTTTTCTTTTAATTTTGAGGTGATAGACCTCTCTTTTCCTTTTTCCGTTTTTGGTAGATAGGTTCTCCTTCCGCAACCCCCCCCTTCTTCTTCACAGAGGACACCCTCCCCCTCCTTTTTGGTCGTACGGCCTTCGATCGCGCCACGATCGCTTTCTTCTCTTTATTTTCCGAGAAGGATTCGCCCTTTCCCTAATCCCAAATACTTTCTTAACGAGGAAAGGACTTCCCCCCTCTTGGTCGCTGCGAGTGCTTCCCCCTTCTCTTCTCCTCTTTTCTCCCGCCCCCCCCTGGAAAACTCGAATAAGTTCCCCCCCTGGGGAGGCAAAAGTAATCGAATTCATGAGGACTCTCCCCCTGTTGTAAGGGAACTAAACCCCTATTTCGTAGCTGTTCCGGATGTGCTCAGAAGGAAGTCGATGTTTACCCCTCCTCAACTTCTCCCTTTGTTCTTTTGTCCGTGAGTGACACCTTGCGATGAAACGTATAAACTTTCCAGCTTTTTTACTCAGTATGTTTACTAACATCTCCCCCTCTCCTTCCTATTTTCTTAGTAACCTCCTCAGGGAATAATGAAAAAATCTCGTGACCCCCCCCTCTCCCTTCCTTTCCTCCTTCTGTAGATTCTTGCAGATGGATAGTTTTCCACTGCAGTAAATTTTCCCTTTCACCCCCCACAAACATCGTCCGTCTCAGCCATTTCTCTCTTATCTATCTCACAGAACCCCCCCCTCTCGACGGATCTTTTTTTGTTAAGGTGAGCGATTTTTTTTTTCTTTTTTTTCCGACGGGCACTCTCATCGCCTCTTTTTAGTCCCCCACCCCGACAAAACCAATGCCCCTGCAGGTCCTCAAAAGTTCCCATCCCCCCCCCGTCCCCACGTAGGCCCTCAGCACAACCCTCCAGGACCATACAGTCTCGGAGCCGGTGTCATATACGACGCGCCTTCCCTCTTGGGGATTCTCCCCTCCGGGTTCTTCCATGACAAAGCCTTTCCTCACAAAAGCCACACACCGTCTTTGGTCGCAGACTCATCCCATTATGGGAGGAATAGCTCCTGGCCCCGGGGAGGACCTTTCCCTCAAAAACCCCAGGTCATATCCCACACAACTCGTCCTATTTCTACTACAGAAGATTCCTTCCCCCCTTTCGCTGGACACCTTTCCCCCCCCCACCCCCTCTGGAGGAGAGAACTTCTTCTTTTTGGGATTCCCTCTCACGGGGACTCCTCTCCTTTTCGTTTCGCAGCACCTTTTGAAGGGGCGATGACCATGGAATTTTCTAAGTTGCCATTCCCTTTGTACTCTTCTTTTACGGTGCTCCCAATCTTATGCACTCAACAACTTTTTCCCATTCCCCCCTTTCTCCCTGTTTTTACGGGATTTCGATGCCGATGCCCCCCCTTTTTCAGAGACCCTCCCCAAAAAAAACAGTTCTCTCTCTAAATATCCCCTTTTTCATTTCCTAGACTTCCTGAAAGAGGATTCCCGGAACTTGCAGACGATCTCCCCCCCGAAGATTCCTCCAGAGCTAACCCTTTTTCTCTGTCGCTTAATATATATTAACTTCCCGCAGAAAATCCCCCTTTAATGAATTGTCCCTTTTTAGGTACCTTTCCCATCCTTAAAAGGTTGTGACTTCACCATTGGATCTTTCTGAAAAGAAAGTTTTTCACTGTCCCCTTCCTTTCTTTTTTCTTATAAATGTTCTCCAGAAGAGGAGTTTCCCCGTTCCATTTCCCTTCCTCCCTTTGAGCGTGGATAATTCGTGTTTCCCCCCCTTCCCTGGAAGTTGTATCTTTTTTAAGTTTCATTAATTAGAAGATGCTTCCCTTTCGCCCCAGATATTACTCTCCCTTTCCTTCCTTATGAGTGGAGTGCGCTTCGTTTTCAGGTAGTGATACTTTTTCTTCTTTTCTCCCTACGCCTTCTGGTTCGCCCGCCTTCTCGTTCGCATAGATTACGTGATGCCCTTCTTTTTTGTGGACGTTACTTTTTTTTCCAAAGGGATGTTGAATTTATTGGTTTCTTCCCTTTCCTCTCGACGTCCCTTTTTTTTTTTTCCCAAAGCCCGTCCACACTCATGACGCAGAGACGTTTTTCTCAGTGAGATTCCTCTTTTGGTGTGATGCACTCCTTCCGACCTTTTTCGTAACTCATGATGGAGAAAAAGGTCCCGTACTCCCGCCCCCGCTTCTTTCTGAGATCCCCCATTGATGATGGGAGGGATTTTCTCTTTCCCTGTGCAATGGGTCTACCCCCTTTTTAGCTCACTTCAGAACTTCCTTGAAAAAGACAACCATGCTACCCCCCCTCTTTTCCCTTCTTATGGAGACGATGCGTTCCCCTCCTCCTTAATAGGGATGTTGAGACTGCGTATACGGGGGATCTTGGGGGGTGGATAGCCTTTTTTCCCCTCTTGAGATATGGTTAACACTTCTTTTTTTATGTCCTTCTCTTTCTTAGTCTCCACTCCTTTGATATGAAATGCACGCCTCTGGCCTGGGATACCTTCCCCCCCCCTTGAAAAGAAGAATTTCATCAGTTTTTTTCCCGATGCTCCTTCCCTTCTCCGTCCTCCTATGGAAGATCCCCCCTTGCCTTCCCCCTGTGCGCATCTCCGTTTCTATATATAGAGTGTTCCTCCCTTTTTTCCTTTCTCAAGGCGCTTCACCTTGGGACTGGGGGAACGGCGCTTCTTGCTCCAGAAGAGATAGTCCCTCTTTTTCCGAGGACGAGGAGTATGCGCATCCCAGCTTTAGACTCCCCGATCCGCCACTTAATGAAAGATGTCCTTTTGAGAGAAACTCTCTCGGAGCCACCTTCCTTCACCCTCCACCCGTATTCCGCAACGCGCCTGAGAAAACTGACTAAGCTGCGTTTCCCCCCCCCTCGAAGCAAGAGCAGCCCCTTTCCCCCCGCGCCCCCCTCCCCTTTTCCCCCCGAACGCTCTCTTGCTAACAGCACTTTGTTAAGAAGCGTCGACATAACCCTTCCTTCGATCAGGGACTCTCCCTTTCCCTTGCCTTTTATTTTGAAGCTACACCCCATTGAGAGATGGATCTTCTCATCAAAATGTTTTGTCCAGACGGAAAGAAGCTCGCGCCTTTCTCCTTTTTTCTCGTTTCCCTCTCAACTCAGTTCCATCTTCCTCTCGTGAAAGAACAAACAACACTTCCTTCTTTTCTCCCGAGAATCCCCCTTTTATGAGGTAGGTGAGAAGTCCTCCTTCTGGAGGAAGAAGAGGAAACCTCCCCCCCCTTTTCCACCCTCTCCCTCCCCCAACCCCAACCCAGCTACCACCACCCACAGGCTCCCTCCCTCCCTCCCCCTCACTCACTCCCCTCCATTCCTCCCACCTCCCCCCCCCCCCCCCCCCCCCCCCCCCTTCCCACCCACCTCCCCGCCCCCTCTCCCACAAACACACCTCCCTTCCCCCACCCTTCCCTCCCCCTTCCCACTCTCCCCCCCTCCCTCCCTCCCTTGACCTCCGCCCCCCCGTTCGTCTCCCCCCTTCAAGTTTAAAATAAATTCAACCCCTTTCCGCATGTAGCTAAAGCCTCTCCCCCCTCCCTCTCAATCCGACTTTCAAGCGTTGTCACGCGAACCCTTTCCCTCTGGCCAGGCCCCCTCCTTTTCCCCGCAAAAAGCATCACAAGGTTTTCTCCGCGAATAACTCTCCTCCCCAGAGGCTGTTCCTTCCAGAAAGAGGACTTTTTGTAGTTGCTCCCCCAGAGAGAGATATCCTTCCATTCGTTCCCCCCTTTTTTTTCTGCCAACCGCTTCCTCTTTTTTGAAGTCTAATGAATTTAGAATCTCCTCTTTTATTCCCCTCTAGCAAGTCTTTTTTGATCTTTGGGTTAATGAAAGTCCCTTTTTTTCCCCAGGACCACCGTTTTCCCCCTCTGGCTTCTCCCCCGAGGTAAACGTCAGGCAAACCCCCCAACATCTCTCCTTAGAGGTATCTCTTCTTTCCCTTCTCCGACTCAATTCAGTATCCCTTTTTTTCTGTGCTGACTTTCTCCGATAGTCAAGTCCTCACGCGACTTTCCCCTTCCCTGTGTCGTTCTTTCTGCTGACGTTCAACCTCTCTTTCCTGAAGGCGCTTTCCGTGATTAGAAGATTTAGAGGTCTTCCCTTGATACTGACCCTTTGTGGCAGCGGCATCTTCTCTTCCGTATGTTTCCCTTATGAGAACTGACGTTGATCAGTCGATTGAGCACCTTCTCTTTTAAAGAGTTGAAATTCGTCCCCTCTAAATACCCCCTTTGATAAGAGCCCCTCTCCCTTTAGCCTCGGGTCGTCCAAATCCCCAGTGATGCCCTTTCCGGATTATTCCTCAGATACCACCTAGAATAAGCCCTCCTTTTTTGTTGAGCTTCCTCAAAAAGGATCGTTCCCATCTCTTTCTTTTTCTTAGCCATTAAGGTGTGTTGATCGGCATTCATTCCTTTTTCCCAGGGCCTGGTTTAGAAAAGTGATCCCCTTCTTTTTCAGCTCCCGATCTTCTGGCGATCGCCCTCGGTGATGGAGGTAATATTTCTCCCCCGACACCGATGCCTCAAGAATGACCCTTTTCTCGCCGACGGCTTATGCTTGTTCTTGAGGAGACTTCTCTTGTGCGAAACTTCTTCCATCTCTCTAAAGGATGAGAATTAGAACTTTCCGAAGTGCTTGCGTTGTGGTTTTTCTTTTTCTTTTTTCCCGAGTCTCGTGACCCCCTCTTTCCCGTATAAAAGATTATCTCCTCACACCCTCGAGAAGTAGGAATTGCTAATTTTTTAGATAGAGACTCTCCTTTGCGACCTTACAGGTTGTGTTCTTTTCTATTGTACTTCCTTTTAGAACATCGCAAGGCGTCCCTATCTTCACCCACTCCCCGTCCTTCATTCACTTTTCCCTTTCTCGTGAAGAGATCTTCTTCCCCTTCGCTTGTGACCCCTCTTTTTTTTTTTTAATGAAATCCGATTTCCCCTTGCCGACCTTGTAGCTTCTAAGCACAGGAGCATTCCTGAGAGGCCCCCCCCCCTTTTTTGCACTGTAATGAAATACTCGCCCTTTCCCACGCCGATTCCCACGATCCCCTTTTTTTCCCCTGGAACTTTAGCCCCTTTTCCTGATGAGGGGCCGCACAACGTCTTTTTCCCCTGATTTCGCAGTTCCCTTCCTTACTAAAGGAAGGCTAGAATTGCCCTCCTCCTTCAATAGTAAACACTTTGAACCCCCCGATTGGGATGCTAGCTTTCTTTTTGTTTGCAACGCTTTTCCTAGGAAATAGAGCCACCTCCTCCTTCGAAATTCTTGGTGCTCCCCCCCCAGCTGAATTTTCTGCCTCTCCCGCAAAGCTTTCGAACGAATAGATCCCTTCCGGTAAAACGGCACTTTTATCACATCAAACGCCCCCCTTTTTGCCCGCGTGAAAGATAATCCCACCCTTTTTTCCAAACGGTAATGTGTCACTCCCTTTTCACTTTTTCCTTTTACTCCACCCAACTTCTCTGGATAGGGGCTTGCCCCCTTTCCCATGAGTTATGATTCCCCTTTTCTTCCCTTTTCTGATCACAGGATAGTAAAACGGCATTCCTCTCAATCCCTTCGCCTCCGCCGGGAATATGAAAAAAGCCCGGCCCGTGAGAGACGATTTTCTTTCTCGACTCCCCACAAAAGGCAACCTCTCCCCCCCCAATGTTTTTTGGTACCCTTTTTCGAACTGCATGAAAGCCTTCCCTCCCCCCCTGAATCTACACCATTTCCTTTCAAAGAGCAAAGAACATCTTCTTCCTTTTTTCAGCGGAGAGTTTTTCCTCCCCTCCTTTTTGGTAGTACGTTCTCTCCGAAAAATTGTGTCGGCCCTTTCCTCTCCTTACAGATAAAAAGTTTTTGATACGAAATGCTATAATGTTTTCTTTGTTGTTTCTCTCTATGTTCGTCTTTCCCAAAAACGAATCTCTAGGGGACTTTTTCCTTCCCCTATTCGTCGCCCGCTTTTTCCCTTCCTGGTGGTAGTAAACTCGCCGCTTTTCTTCTTCTTTGGGTGGAGTGTTTTCAAAGAGTGGATACCTTTTTTTCCCTTCTGCGAAGACCCTGTCCTGCTCCCTTTCCTTCCAGTGCTTTTCCCCCCCCCCTTCTTTTCTTTTCCCCTTTTGGTGCGCGTGCCTTTTTTTTCCCTTTTTCTCTAAATTAAAAGAACATCTCTCTTCCCGGTCTGCTGGTTGCCTACCCCCCTCTCCTTTAGCTGAAGTGCGCTTCCTCTGTGATATTCTGCGTATCCGGGAACCCCCTCCCCCGAAGGCCCGAGCAAGATGCCTTTCGTTAGGCAAGTGACTCTTCCTTCCAAAGTTGCCCTTTGGTGTTTCTCCCCTACAGACGGACAAGAAGGAATCGATGGCGGAACTTTCCTCCGTGTGGATATAGACCCTTTCTTTCGGGCCCTGCAGATTTTCTCAAGTTTCCCTTTTTCGGTGATTCCTCTTCCCCTATCTCGAGGGTCCCTAAGAGATCGCTCTTCTTCGAGTCTCCTTTCGCTCCGGTTTGCCGCGAAGGATTCGCATGTTCCCCGTTTCCCGAGAGACGGTGTACGATTTTTTTCCAAATTCTCATCCGCTTCAGTACGCATTTCCTTTCCATTAGTTTCCTCATAGCCCCCTTTTGCAGAACCCCCCCGAACCCCCCTCCCTCGGAGGTTTTCCTCTTTGGTTTTCTGTAATGAAGGCCCATCGTTTGGTTTTTGTGAGAACTTTCTTTTTTCCACAGTATAAACAGCGGTCCTTCTTTCAACTCGGAGTTCTCTCCCTCCGTGAAAATCGTTCCTTCCAATCCCCTGGAAATATATAGCGCCTCCGAGGCCGGATGATCCTTTCATGGTTATGGCTATTGTCCTCTTTCGCAGTTCCAATAAAAGGTGCTCCCCCCCAACCTGCCTCCTCGATAGCCCCGACGAGTCTTCCCAGAACCCTCCCCCAGGAAGAGATCTCTTTTAAGGTTCCTTTGGACTGCAATGGACTCTTCCTGCCTCTGGAGATCTGCCTCATACAACGGGCCCCCCAACTCCCCCCTGCGTCAAACGTTCTCTCTCTGAAACTTTTCTTCTGCGCAAACGATCTTCTCGACCTTCCCACTTCCCTACTACGTTTTTTCTTTTCTGACACGGTTTGAGATTGCCCTTCCCTCACTCTCGATGACAAAGACGCTTTCTCACCGGCTGGGTTGTCCGTAGACTCCTCCCTCTTACTAGTTCCCCTCCTCCGTGGAGCACTGGTTACCCTTTGCTTGCTCATGTTCTCCAAAAATCAGTCTATTTCCCCGAAAGATGACGATCCGGTTTCCTCTGACGACCTCCCCCCAGAGGGCTTCTCCTTACATATGAATTTTAGCTTTCCCCCCGAAAGTTGGGCTCTTTGCAACGCCCGAAGCGACCTTTTCTCTGATCCTCCTCATGTGGAGTTGAGAAGTTGCACCCTTCCCCACCGAATCGTTTCTGCGTTCCTCCGTTCTTTTTTTTTTTCTCAAAAAATTCCCCCTTTTCCTTTTAATACGAGATAAGTTTTTTCCCCTCTGGAGGAGCCTCTCCCCTGACCTATTGCTCTCTCCCGCTTTCGATAAATAGTGATTCAGGCCTCGAGAATTCCTTCCCCCTTTTGACGGCAGAAGATCGCCCCCCCCCCCCTTTTCGCTTACCGGAAATCGTCCCGCGTTTTGGGTCTCCTCTCTAAAGGAATAACGCAGCCCCTTCCGATTCTCTAATGCCTTTCCGCGTCCCTCTGTAAGTTTCCCCCTTTTTCTTAAGATGAAGATTAAATTTCCCCCAATTTGTGGTGTTCCCCTAAATAGGAGGACTCTTCGACTTCACTTTGTCCCCTTCCTCTGAATTGTGCCATCTCCCCTGTGCTTATCTTTTTCTTTCTCTTCTGATAAATAAATTTCTTTCTTCTGAGGCGGTTTCTTCCTTTCCTCCGGGGCTATTTTTCCGACAAACGGACGTGCAGCCTCTTCCTTCCTCGCTGCCACGCTTTCTCTAAGATGTAGAGTTTTTTTTTTTTTGATTCCGTCTTGTCGGCGCACCTTTTCCGAGACAACGCTGACTTCGCTCTTTCCTCCTCCTTTTTATGAAGTTTCTCTTCTTTTTTTTCCTTGGAGATACACCCCGTGGGAAAAGGCCTCCCGGGCCTATTCTTCATTCTTTTTTGCATACGAGGCCTATTCCCCCCTATTATAACGAACTCCCTTTCTGAGAAGGATTGGTCTTTTTCCGGGAAAATTCTCGTTTTTACTTCTGACTTTCCCCCTTTCCTTGATGGAATGAGAACATTCTCCTTCTCGAGAACCCAGAAGAATTTCCTTTTGCTTCTTGCGGTCTTCTCCGCCTCGAATGTCCTTGGCCTTCCTTCTCTTTTAATAGTCAGATCGCCCTTTCTATACAATTCTTCCTGAATGATTAAAATCAGCTCTTTTCTGAATCTTCAAGGACTCTTTTCCCCCGACGATTTGTTTCTCCTTTTTGGTGAGAAAGAAGAACTTCCTTCCCTGGATGTTGGTCTCTTTTCTTCTTCTAGGAGAGTGATTGCCTCTCTTCCTTATGACGTCATCCTCCTGAAAGTTTGAGTAGGCACCTCCCTATTTCTTTGAGAGAAGAGGTGAAGAAACCTTCTTCTTCAATCGTTTTTCATCTTTGGTTCCTCCAGCCTAGTAATTTTTTGAAGATAGTCTATTCTTTTTGTGAAGAGACCCCCCTAAGTTAACCCCCTCGCATCAGACTGTACTCTCCTTTCTTCATAATAATAAGATTGTTGTTTCCAGATAGAAAATATCCCCCCCCTTCCCCCCCCTTTCAAAGGGGAACGTCTCTGAGTGCTATCCCATTTTATCCCCCCCCCTCTTTCCTTTCCCCTACGCGAGTACTTTCTCAGCGGACCTCTCAGGGGGGCAGACTCCGTTAAAAGAGTGAGCTCCCTTACCGGACACCCTCTCCTGGCGAAAGACAGCACCTCCTTTCCCACACGCGATTTGAAAGAAGATGCTTTTTTCCCAATGAGCGCAGCCCCTTCTCCCCACCGTTTCCCCCCTCTCTACGCGAAAAAGCTAGTGATACAGCACCTTTTTTCCCTTGGTAGCCTCCTTTCCCTCCTGATTTTCCCCTTCCCTCTTTTTTTTTTTATTGGAAGCAGGTTTCCTACCCAATCAAAATCTTCTCTCCCTCGCGGACGGGAAGATCACCCCATAAAAAGGTACTCGGTATTTTTTCCCAGTCCCTTAGCGGTTTTCTTTTTTCGACATTGTGCGCGCACATCCCATCTCTTTGCCCCGCGAGAGTGCATCCCCCTAGAGGAGTGAAAGCACCCGCTACCTTCTCCTAGTGTCCAGGGCGATGATGAGGTTATCAGTTCCTTTTGCTGGCTCCCCACCCTCTTAGAGTAAAGTTTTACAATCCCCCTTTTTTGAGCACTTTCTCCTCCCTCCCCCTTCCCGCCCAACCCCCCCCTTTTTCCCCGTATTATCGAGAGATTCTCTCCCTCACATGAGATCCCCCCCGAGCGATTCCTTTCACTACCTGAAACCCTGCCTCATCTTGAACTTAAATTCAATTCTGAAGAGCGGTTCCTCTTTCCCAAGAGATCATCCTTCCTCCTTGGAACGCAATAGATCGCTCCTTTCCGGAAATCTCCTGTCCCCTGGAGCTTAATTTTTTTAGAAGGAAGCTCCGTCGGCCAACGAGAAGACTCCGTTTCAGGAAAAGCCCCCCCTTTTTTCTTCACGTGCAAATGTGCCCTCTTCCCTTTTTTAAATTCCCCCCCAAAGGGCAAAAAAATCCTCCCCCCTTATCCCCGTCCCCCCCTCTGTATTAGTGACAGATAGTACCGCCTGTAATCAGTGTTTTTTCCCAATTAAGTATCAGAAGGTATTTTTTATTCTTCCTACCTCCCGTATTATAAACCATCCCGGTTTTTTAAGGTCCTTCAGAGTGGTTCCTTTCCCGATAGATTTCCCCCTCCGAAAGTTTTCCCTTCTCCCCTGCGCGAGGAATTGATTCTCTCTTCCCGGTTAGCGCCTCTTAGGCTACTTTCATCGCAACGTTGTACTTTCTCCTTTTCGAATCTTTGGATTGTTGAGCAGCCCCTATTGTTGATCCCCCCTTCTCGTGGCTTGCCAACTCCCCCCCTGATACAGCGCCCTTTCCCCCCCCTTCCCCTCCTTGCGTTTCCCCCCATGAAAGTAACCGGGTCCCTTTTTTTTTCCCGCTCACCTTCATCTCCCTCCCGAGTTACTTTTCCAGATTACACCGTCTCCTTCCATCTGCGGTGAGTCCTCGGCCGAAGGTGGGTTGATCGTCTCCCAGCCGCCCTACCGTTCTCCGCTTGAAGAATCGTGCACGTCTCTCTCCCCCATCCGGTGCGGTTCTCTTTTTAATAGAAAACCCTTTTCCTTTGCATGAATTTCTTTTCCCCCCTTTAGATCCCGATTCCTGGTCTTTGAAGGACTCCTTCTTTTCTCCAATTTTCCTTTCCCTCCCTTTCTTATAGAAAGTTTTAGAGGTAGAGTCCTCGTTGTTGTTTTCGTTCTCCCCCTATTATAGTATAATTCCCTTTTCCCCCCCTCTACAGCCTTTCCCCCCCCTTAAAAAGAGAGAAGTATGACTTTTTTTCTGAGATAGAGACGCTCTGAAGGTCCGTTTTCCCCCTTGTTGTGTTGAGAGCGCCACTTTATCTTCCCCTGGTCATTGGCCCCCCCCAGGAAAGGCGTCCCTCCTCTTCATCCTTTACTTTAGTGTGAATCGCCTCTCGTGAGAAGAGAACTGACCGTCTGTGTTTCTTTCTCCTTCGTGAACTCCTTTCTCTAGGTGAGAGGAGTTCTGTTTTTTTCCAAGCACAGAGTCTCCCTCCCAACAAATCTCGATTTTTTCCAGGACATACCTCGACCGTCACCCCCCCTGCCGATGCACCTCCCTCTTGGTAAATGAACGTGTTTTCCTCCTTCTGTTAGCTGAGGGTCAGCACCCCGCCTCCTAACGAAGGGAACAATGCGCGGTAATTAAAAGGACCTCTTTTTTTTTATTCATTCAATCTTCCCCCCTTTTCGGCCCTCCCACACCCCCCGATTGGGGATGATAGGGGAAATTTTTCCCTTTTCCCCTCGGCAACGAGTTCAATCACCGTGAAAGAATACTCTCCCCTTTCCCTTGCAGCCGAACGCCCAATTTCTTAACTAAAAGTCCAGTTTCCTAAATAATAAAAATATGGCCTTCCCAATCTTAACTACGTTCCCCCTCTTTATTACAGCTTTAAGAAGAGATATTCTTGGCCCCTCCACCCTCAGAAAACCCCTTTCACCCTTCTTCCCCCGTTCCAACCTGAGTTCCCCCCCTTCTTCTGCATCGGGATCGTGTCTTCCTGCTGTTGTGATAGCAAGAAGATCCCTCCCTTTTATAGCGATCTTCAGAAATCCCCTTTTTCTCGGTCTCCCCAGCAGAACGTGGCATTGCCCCCCTTCCCCCTGGAAGGCTTCGATTTTCTTATTTCCTTCCCCCCTTTGAATGTACCCCCCCCCCCCCCCTCTCAACTACTTTTCCCCTCAAGCGTTGAAAACTAGTTGAGACAAACGCAATCCCCCTGCAGATGTATTCTCCCCCCCCCTTGAATCCAAAGAATGGCTTGTCTCCCTTCCTTCTCAAAGAAACACGATGTTATCTAGTGACTCCCGCCCTTCCCCCTTTTGGAGAGTCCGCGATTTCCTCCCCCCCTTGTTGTCTTCCCCCTTTTTAAATAGAAGAAGATACACCTCTTCCATTTTTATAATCCTCTTCTATCTCTTTTTTTTTCCCCTTTGTGAGAGTGAGTTTTCCCCACCAGAAGATGGTGATCTTCTTCAGGACGTCCTCCCCCCCCCCCTTATTAGGAGCAAAGAGAGGACTCTCTTGTAAACGTGCGCGTCTTAACTCGCCTCCTTCTTTTAGTTTTATCTTGGTTCCCAGGCAGGCGTGGAGATTAGTTCCTTCCCTTCGTCCATGCAGTTGTCCCTCCCCCCCCCCTCTTCACGATTAGGTATAGATAAAAAAAAAGGCTTCCCTTTTTTTGAGGGTTTGGCCGTTTTTTTCTTTCCCCCCCCCTTTTTTTTCTTATTCCGAAAGTGACAGCGTATGCTTTTTTCCCCCCGTCCTCGGATGAGCCTTTCTCTTTCCTCCGTAGGAAGATAACGGTGATCTTTTTTCCTAATAATAAGAATGGCCCTTTCTTTTGGCGTTAATTTTTCCTCCCTTCCCCAAAAAAAAAACAACCCCCCCCCCAAAACCCCCCCCCCCCCCCCCCACCCCCCCCCCCCCCCAAAAAAAAACCCCCCCAAACACCCCACCCCAACAAAAAACCCCCCCCACCCAGGGGAATTTTCCCCGGGAATTTTTTCCCCTGTTTTTTCCGGAGTAGTAAAAGAGGACAATCCCCTTTAAGAAGATGGAGGTGATCGTCCCCTCTTTTAAATGATCTAGATTATGTTCCCCCCGCGTGATTTCTTTTCCTCTCTCTATAGATGGGGATTCGTTCTCTTTTTCTCGGAACTCTCTTTTCTAAGTCTCCTCCGGGCTTTTTTTGGAAGCGAAGGATTAGCTGGTCCCTTTCAACCCCTCCCTCTTGGAGGTGATTAAAAAAGAGAAGAACCCGTTTTTTTTTTTTTCTTTCTTCATCTCGTGCGGACCCCTTCATGCCGTTCCTCCATAGCGAGTCCATCCCTTTGCAAAGAAGAAAAATAATGATTTCCTTCCCCAGTTGAACTCCCCCCCTCTTTCATAGGCTTTTTCTACTTACGTCGCTCTTGAAGGCCTTTTTACTATTAGCGTTATCCTTTTTCCCCCCTATCTTGACGAAGAACCTTATTTCCCCCTTCCCCCAGGGTTATAAACTTCTTTTTTCCCTTCATAAACACTCGTTCCCCCTCTGCTCTGATATCCCACCAAATATAGGATACAGACTCTTATGATTCTCTCCCCGAGACTTGAGAGGCTCTCCTACAATTCTCCGGGTCCAAACCAAACTTCCCTTGACGTCAACCCCCCCTTTCCTCCTTTCTCATACTCCCCATCCCCCGGAAGACGGGCTAGCCGTGGTTGACTCTCGTCGTTGCTCTTCGCATATGGTTTCGTCCAACCTTCCTCCCCTCCCACCCAAACGAAACACTGACGGTCTAGACTTTTTATCCCTTTCGCTGAAAACCCCTTTTTCTTCCTTTCCCCGATATATAGGTAGAATGAAGACCCTTTTTCGGAATCATACTCCGTCATCTTGAGATTGACATTCGACCAGACGATATATTTATACGTGCTGGGGGGCTTTCTCCCCTTTCTTTTCCTTTCTTAATCGTGTCCGTCTCTTTTCCCTGTTAGTAACCCCTTTTTTCCGATAAACCCTTGCCCGATTTATACCCCTCCCCCTCTCTATAAGGTGTATATGGCTTCTTTCCCGAGAGCAAAACCCTCTTTCCCCCCACACACCCCCCCCCCCCCCCTCTGAGCGACCTATGGAAGTCTCTTTCCGGATATCTACCGTCCCTAAAGGGAGGTGAAAAACTCCCCCCCCTGGTTGAATGTGTCTCCTTCGTTTTTCCCTCCAAGGAACCCAAACGATAGTTTAAGGGGATAAACCCCCCCTCTTAACAATTCCCCCGGTTCTGTTCCCCTTTTTTCCTGCGATGACTTCCCCCCGGTGCTTTAATCTCCTCTCCAACAGTATGAGCTACCCGGAATTAACGTTCCGTCTCGCCTAGGACTTCTTCCCAATCGAACGCGTTCCCTCTCCGAAAAGTCTTTTTTAGAATATGTCAGCTCCACCTCCTCTCCCCACTACCTTTCTGGGAACGCGGTATCTCCAAAGATAACGATTCTTTTATTTACACAATTTTTCCTAGGAGAAATTCTTTTTTCGCGGCAATTGCACGTCCTGGCCGGTCTCGCATTAAACCATCCCCTTTTCTTTACCGAAAGATTATAAACTTCCATTTCCCAGTTTTTAGTCTGAGTTTGTCTCCCCACCCCCCCCTTAAGGGGGAACGAGCTCTTTTCCTGACCCCGAGTGTTTTTTTTTCCTGATTCTCCCTATTTCCTGAATGCCTTTTTCGCTGCGACTTGTGATGATGTTGCATTTCTTCTTCGTCTTCGAGGGCGCTGAATGGTTAGACGACCCTTCTTCTCTTGATGAAGTGTTCTTCTTTTTTTTTTTTTTTTTTTTCTGGGGCCCCTTCAATGGATGGAAAGGGACTCTCGGCCTTTTCTTCCCCCTACTTAAAAACAGCCTCTTCCAGAATCGCCTCCCTTTCCTCTTAGAAGTGCTCGGTTTTTCTTGGGTTTTCTTTCCTAGAAATTGTTTTCCCCTCGGAGAGTTTTGTTCTTCATGGCAAAACATGATGTCCTCACTGTATAAGGACGCCTAGTGATGCGTTGATCCTCCCCGGAATTGAATCTTTTCTAGGGATGATCTTTTTTAGATGAGAAACGGATGGTGCGGCACGTCCCCCCCCCCCCGGGAGGGAGGGAGCTTCCCCGCCCCTCCACCCACTCCCTCCACCCCTCCCTATCCCCTCTCCTCCACCCCGCTCCCCTCTCTCCCCCTGTCCCCACCCCCCACCCCCCCTCCCCCCCCCCCCCCCCTCTCCACTATCCCCCCCCCCCAACCCCCTCCCCACCCACCGTCCCCCCCCCCCCCCCGCTCCCCTCCCCCCCTCCCAACCCCCCCCCCTCCACCCCCTCCCCCCACCCCCCCCCACCCGTTCCCCCCCCCTTTCACTCCCCCCCCGTCCCCCCCCCACCCCCCATCCCCCCCCCCACCCCCCTTCACCCCCCTTCTCTCTTTAACCCCCCCCCCCCCTCCCCCCCCCCCCTCTCCATCCCCCCACCTCCCCCCCCTCCTCTTACCCCCCCTCTTCCCCCTTCCACCCCCCTCCCACCCTCCCTCCCCCCCCCACACCCCCCCTCCTCCGACCCCCCCCCTACTCCCTATCACATCTCCTCCCCCCCCCCACCTTTCCGCTCCCCCCCCCACCCATACCCTCCCTCCCCCACCCACCACCCCAACTCCCCCACATCCCACCCCCCCCTCCCCCCCCCTTATCCCCCCCTCAATTTTCCCACTCCCCTCACCACCCGTCCCAACTCTCGTCCTGCCTTCCCCCTTCCCCTTCCCCCCCCTACCTCCCCCCCCCCCACCCCCTCCCCCTCCCCTCTACCCCACACCACCCCCCCCCAGACCACTTAACCCCCCCCCCCTCCGCCCCTCCCCCACTCCCCCCCCCATCCCTGCCACCCCCCTCCCCCGCCCCCTTCCCCCACCCCCTCCCCCCCCCTCCCCCACCCCTTTTATCCCCTCCGCCCCCTCCCCCACCCGACCTCTCTGCTTTCTCTCCCCCCCTACCCCCCCCCCTCCACCCCCCCCCCCCCCCCCCCCCCTCACTCCCCCTAAACGCCTTGTCTCCCCCCCCCCTTCCCCCCCCCCCCCCCCCCCCTACTCCGCCAATCCCACTCCTCATTCCCGCCCCCCCACTCCCCCTACTCCCCCCCCCCCCCCCCCCCCCCGCCCACCCCACCCCTCCCCTCCCTCCCCATACCCTACCCCCCTCCACCCACCGGCCCCCCCCTGCTCCCCCACCCCCCCCCCTCCCTTCCCCTCTCCTACCCCCAACCGATCCCCCCCCTGCCCCCCCCCCAAGATTCCCTCCCCCCCACTCCACCCTCCCTCTCCCCCCCAGCCCCCCCCCCTCTCCCCCCCCCCCCCCACCCCCCCCCTCCCCCCGTCCTCCTCACCCCCTCCCCCCTCCCCCCCCCACCCCCCCCCCCCCCCCCCCCCCTTTTCCACCCCAACCCCTTCTCTACCCCCACCCCCCCCTCTCTCCTCCACCCCTCCCTTCCCCCCCTCCCCCCCCCCATCCACCCCCACCCGCACAACCCCCCCCTTCCCCAAACCTTCCTCCACTCCCACCCGCTCCCCTACCCCCGCCACACCTTCCCTCCTCCTCCTCCCCCCCCCCCCACCCTCTCCCTTGCACCCTCTTTTCCCCCCACCCCTTTCATCCCCCCCCCCCCCCCCCCCCCCCGCCCCCGTCCCCATCTTCCCCTCCCCCCCCTCCCCCGCCCCTTTATCCCTGCTATCCGCCCTCCCCAACCCCCCCACCCCCATCCCCCCACCTTGCTTTCTCCCTCCCCCCCCCCACCACCCCCCCCATAGCCATCCCCCCCTCACCTAAACCTCTCACCCCACCCCCATTCACCCACTTTCAGCTACCCCCCCCCCCCCTTCCCCTCCTCCCCTCCCCCCCCCTCTCGCCCCTTATCCTAACCCCTCCCACTTCCCCCTTATCCACCCTCACACCCTCACCCCATCTTTACATACGCCCCCCCCCCTCCCCTTTCCCCATCTCCCCCCCCCCCCCCCCCCCTCCCCCCCCCCCCCCTTCCCCCACCCCCCGTGCACCTCTGTCTTCGCTTTTACCTCACACCCCTCTCCCCCCCGTCCCCACCCCCAGATCCTCCACCCCCTCTCTATCCTCCCCCCATCCTATCCCACACCCCCACCCCTCCTCCGCTCCCTCCCCCCTCCCATCTCCCCCCCCCCCCCCCCCGACCCCCCCCCAACATCCTGCCCCACCTCCCCCTCCCCCTCTCCCCACCCTTCTCACCCCCCGCCAGTCCCACCACCCCCCTTCTCCCCCCCCCCTCCTCTCCGCCCCTCCCCCCCCTCATCTTCTCCCCTTATACTATTCACTCCCCCCCCCTCCCCCCCCCCCCCCTCCTCCTCCCCTACCCCCACCCTTCCCCCCCCCCCCCCCCTTTCCTCCCACTTCACCCCACACCCACCTTTCTCCCACCCTATCCCACCGCCCGGATCATACCCCCCCCCCGCCACCCCCCCCCACCCCCCCACCCCCTCCCCCCCCCACCACCCCCTCCCCCCCTCCCCACCCCCCCCCCACCTTCCCTCCACCCTCTGTCCCCTACCACCCCCAACTTCCAACCCCCCCCCCCCCCACCCATCCTACTCCTCCCACATCCCCCCCCGTTTCTACCCCCCCCCCACCCAACGTCCCCTCCTCGCGCTCTCTCCCCCCTCTCCCACCCCCCCTACCCCCTTCACCACTTCCCCCCTCCCTCCCCCCCCCCCCCCACCTTTCCCCCCCACCCCTAGCGCAGCAATTCTCCTCCCACCAACCTCCCCCACCCCCCCGCCCACTTCCCACCCCCCTCCCACTCACTTCTCGCTCCCCCCCACTCCCAACCTCTCTACCCCCCCACCTCCCCCTCCCCCCCGCCCCCCACCCTCCCCCCCCAGCCCCCCCCCTCTCTCCCCATCCCCCCCCCCACCCCCCCCCCCCCCCCCCCCCTCTCCACTCCCCAAACTCTCCCCCCCCTCTCCCCCTCCGACCCCTCCCTCCCCCCCCCGCTCACCCTTTCACATCCCCCACCCCCGCTCCCCCCCCCACCTCTTCTTCGCACCTTCCAAACCCCCCCCCCCCCCCCCCCCCTACCCCCTCCCCCCGCCCCTCCTCATCCCCCTCCTACCCCCCTACCATACCCCCCCCTTTTACCCCCCTTCCCCCTCACACCCCCCACCCCCCAGCCCCCCCCCCCTCCCCCCCCCCCCCTCCTACCTTCCCCTCCCCCACCCCCCCAGCCCCCTCCCCTGCCGCCCCCACCCCTTCCCTCCTCTCCCCAGCTACCCCCCCCCCCCCCCCCCCCCGCACCCCCAACTCCCCAAATCAACCCCATCCCCCCCCCCCCCCCCCTCGCTCACGCCCCACCCCACCACGCATCCTCACCCCCCCCCCCCCCCCGTCCCCTGTCCCCCTCCCACTCCCGCTCACTCTACGCCATCAACCCCTCTCCCCCCGCCCGCACCTCACTCTCTCCCCCCCTTACTACCCCCCAGACCCCCCTTTCCACTCTTTCCCCCCCACCCCCCCCCCACCCTCCCCTTCTCCCCCCCGCCCCGCCACCGCCCCCCCCCCCTTTCCCCCCGCCCACCCCCCTACCCCCGACCAACAATCTTCCCCCTCACCACCTCCTCCCCCCATCACCCCCCTCTTCCTCCCCCCCCACTCCCACCCCCGTCTCATCCCACGCCCCTCCCCCCCAACCCCTCTCTTCCCCCCCCCACGCCCCCCCACTCTCACCCCCACCCGCATGTTGCCTTCCCCTCCCCCCCACTCCCCCCCCTCCCCTACCACTCCCCCCTTCTCACCCTACACCCCCCCCCCACCCCCACTTCACCCCTCCCCCCCCCCACCCCCCTCTCCACGTCACCCGCCACCCAACCCTGTCCCCCTCCCAACGACCCACCCCCCCCCCCCCCACACTCCCCCCCCCCCCTCCCTCCTCCTCCTCTTTAGGACCCCCTCACCATCCCACCTCCCCTACATCCATCCCCCCCCCCCCCCCCTCCCCCCCCTCCCCCCCCCTTCTCTCTCTCCGCTCCCACCCCCCATCCCCTCCCAAACCCCCTCATCCCCCTCCCCTCGCCACCTCCCGCCCTCACCTCTCCCACTATCACGCCCTACCCCCCCCCTTTTTCTCCATCTTCCTCCCTAACCTCCCCTCGCCCCTCCCCCCCCCCGACCAGATCCACCCCCCCATCCCCACGACCCCTCCCACTATCACCCCCCCCCTTCCCGTCCCCTTTCTCCACCCTTCCCCGCCCTACCTCACCCCATCCCATTTACCCCCCACCCCCACCTCCCCCCCCCCCCCCTCCCCCATCCCCCTCCCCATTTCCCCCTCCCCCTTCCACCCACCACCAACTTTGTCCCCCTTCCTCTCCCACCTACCCGCCCCCCTCCCCCTCCCCCCCCCTCCCCCCCCCCTTTCTACCCCCCCCCTGCCCCCCCCACTCCTCTTACCCCCCCCCTCGCTCCCCTAACCCCCCCCCCTCTTAACCCCCCCCCCCACCACCTCTCCCCATTCACTCACGCCTCCTTACCCCCATCCTCCACCCTCTAGCTCCTCCTCCCCCCCCCCTCACCGCTACCCCCCACTCCACTCCCCCCCCACCCCCACCCTCTTCTCCCCCCCGACCCCTTCTCTCCCTCCCCCCCCCCCTTCTCTGCTTCCTCCCCCCCCTCATCTCCGTCCTCCTCGCAACCCTTTCCTCCCCAACTCCCCCACTAACCCACCCCCTTCACACCCTCCCTTTCCACCCCACCCCTTCCCCCTCCCCCCTACCCCTCCCCCCCCCCACCCCCTACCTTCCCCTCCCCCTCCCTCCCCCATCTCCCCCCCCCCTTTCCCCCCCCCCCCCGCAGCCTGCTTCCTCCCTCGCCAGAATCAGGATCGCGGACCCCCTATGGCGAAGCTTGCCTTCCATTGAAGAATAATTTTTCCCCGAAGAAGGCGTTCCCCTGGGGGTCTTTTGCGGATGTAGCGGAGCTTCTTTTTTTTAAACCCATCCTCTTCGATAATGAGAGTTGCTTCGTCCTTTCTCCTCCCTTTCTCTATGGCATTGCGTGTTAACCCCCCCCCCCGGTGCACAGCAGTTCCTTATCTGTGCCGTTTCGTAAACTGTGTCGTTCCCTTCTACTTAGGAAGAGCCTTTCCAATGGGCTCCATTTAGCCCTCGGGGAATATCTATACCCTTTGGTGGTGATGATCTATAGCCGTTTCCCCTTTCCCCCTAGAAAAGGGGACAGGAGCTTTTTTTTTCCTCAAGAAGATATTCCTTCGAAGTTCTCCTCAGAGTATACGATAGCCTTTCACCCCTCTCCCTTTCTGAAATGCGGTTTTTATGCCCAAGATTTGTAGGAATTTACTTCTAGCAAATCATCTCTTAACATTGATGTCCTTTGTTAAAACTGACTCCCTCCCTTCCCAGCCCTTGTTCCCCCAACAGAGATCTCAGAACGAGTGAGCTCTCGAAGTCACGATCCCTTCCCCTCCCCATTGAACCCCCCCCCCCCAGTGAGGACTGCACGAGGAATCGTAGAAATGGTAGACATTTCCCTCATTGTTTTCCATGACGTCTTCTTCAATGCGTTGCCGGAAGAAGGATGCCGTTTCCTTTATATCACCCTTTCGATCCCGAGGAGTTAATCCAAAGGAATTTCTTCATTTCTTTTTTCAAGCGTGCCTCCCTCTTCTTGGAAATTGTGAGCGCGGCCTTTCCTCTTGCCAATCCCTTCCGCTTGGAAATATAGACTCCCTGTAAAAACCAACCCTTTCCCCTTTTTCCCTGAGCGCCCTTTCTTCTTCTTTTTTCTTGATTCGGTTATAAGGGTTTCTTTTCTTATGGGATGCCACCCCACCCCCTTGCAGAGAGTAACGTGTGGTTGAAAATCCCCCTTTTTGAAATGTAGCTACACCAGTTACCTTCCCCTCACACTTCATCAGTATCTCCTTCCTTCTCCGACTCCCTCTGTAGCTCCCCATAGACGCGCTGATCATTTTTCCCCCCCCAGGTCTACCATTTCACTAGCTTACATAGTATAACGGCCCCCTTCCTTCTCGGGGCCACCAGAAAGCCTCTTTTCACGACGTTTGGTTCAATCGATCGATTCCCCTTTTCCCTTCTTCGGAATGAGACCCCTTTTTGCATCTTCATGAACTAAGGGAGAATCATCGAGGTCGGGCCTTCCCGACTCTCCTGGGGATGGTTCATGCAAGCCAGCGCCCCCTCCCTCAGGGAAGCGAAAACCCTTTTCTCAGAGGGCCCTCTTGTGTATACCCCTATCCCTGGACCCTCTTCCAGATTTTACTGAAGAAGGGAAATTCCTTCCGGGAGAGGGGCTGCTGTTCTTTGAGTCTCCACACGAGACGGTTCCCTTTCCTGCGGGTCCCCCCGAGTTTTCCCCGAATAGGAGCCTCTTTTTTCCAGAAGGCGAGATTCCTACGACCTTTTTCGCTCCTCCGCGATTATATGAAAGCAAACTTTTTTCCCTCCCTGGTTTCATGGAAATGAATCTCTTGGTTACTTGTTGATCAGGTCCTTCTCAGTCCCCTTATTTTGCATTTGAAAAAGTCGACCCTTTTCCAATCTGATCCCTCCCTTTCGTCCGCTAGGGATTGCACTGAACGTCCCCGGAGATATTTTTTTTTTCCCCAAAAGAGTCCCTCTCCTCCCCCGCGTGTTGAGCTCTTTTTCCCCCCCATTAGAGGTCCATTTCTTGAGAGAAGTAGCAATCTCTTATCAGTAATTTTTAACCCGTTCCCTTCCTCCCCTGCTTCCGAGAAGACATTTCCTTGAAACCCGCCGTTCTTTTTATGAGCGTTCCCTTAAAACGCAGAACCCGTTCCTCCCCCCCACTCGTGCTAAGATCGTCGATCCTTTTTTTTTTTTCCCTAGCTGTTATTTTCCGCTCGACTAGAGATGTGTGCGACCTTTGACCCTCCTTATGAGAACGTTTTCGTCGGTTTCTCTCCTTGGTGGGTTTGTTTCTCTTTTGATACATTCCATTGACCGTAGTATCCACGCTCCAACTTCCCCCATCCGGTGCTGCTTCTGTTAATGGTTTCTGGTGATCCGGTTATGTTGGACGGCTCGCTTTGTGTTTTGAGTATGCCCCCTTTTCTCTCCTTCTGGAACACGAGCAATAGGTTTCGGTGACATTCCCCTCTCATTAATCCTCTTGAATCCGAGATTTCCCTTCTTCCCCGTCTGAAATGCCTTCTCCTTTTCCTCTTTTTTTCCCTTTCGCTGAACTCCGAGTTGATACCCTTTTTTTTCTACTGTGATGTGCGCCTACCTTTTGGCCCGCAAAGGAGAAACCCCCCCCCGATATGATCGTGGCCTTCATGCCACCTTTTTCAGAGCCCCTCATTCCCCCCCCCTCCTCCTTTGTTCCAATGCACGTGCGGCCACTTCATTCTTTTTTTTTCCGAAAACGAACGCCTGCCGTCTGGGCAATGCCCACCCACACCCCCCACCCCCCAACCACCCCCCCCCAAGACCTTTGCGCTGTTGTGTTGTTTTTTTTTTTTTTTTTTCTCGGGTTTCTTCCGAGAATTGCAGAACTCGCCTCTCCCCTCCTTTTTTATCTGTGTTTACCCTTTCCCCCCCCAACTCGAGATTGGGATCTTTTTTTTCACATTGAGAATCATTAGAGTCACCTGTCCGGAGAATCGAGCCACTCCGCAAATAGGGCCCGATTATCCCCGTCTTCCAAATCGGATTTTTCCTCTTTTTCTGCAAACGCGGTTGGTCCCCCCCTCTGATTTTCCCCCCCAAATAGTACGAAGGTAGATCACTCTCCTATTGAGAGCCCTATTCCTAACCCCAGTGACCCTTCCTCAATATTTCCTCCCCCCCCCTGATAGATGAATAGGGATGGGGAATCAGCTATTCTCTTTGCCGCTCAATCACCGAACGTCCCCAGAAATCCCTTTTTCTCTCCCCCTCCGGTGGGTTCCGGGCAAGTGCGAGAAAATGCCTTCCTGTTCGGGATGCTTTTTACCTCCTTTCCCCACCAACGGGACAACGGCGCACCCCCTTCCTCCGGTGGGGCTTTCGTTGAAAACCATAGTGAGCAACGCTTCTAATGACTTCCCGCATGTTTGCCCCTTCCCAAGAGAACTCCCCTTTCTTCCAGAGGAGAGTGAACTCTGCCGGGGGTGTTTTTGCTACCGAAATTTTTGGGTTTTTTTCGTCCGCGCGTGCGCCGCTCCCTGGGGTTCCGGGAAAATTCTTCTCCCTCCCCTCGGGTTGTGCTCA
>Ga0179593_1567172_pt1 | contig 28200 bp, 29 predicted proteins | sample CZODoug2_1_08_16_FD_185931 | JGI IMG/M metagenome (GOLD analysis project Ga0179593, IMG submission 185931) | Vadose zone soil fungal communities from Angelo Coast Range Reserve, California, USA - CZODoug2_1_08_16fungal (PacBio error correction) | ecosystem: Environmental > Terrestrial > Soil >... | reverse complement strand
TTTTTTCCTCTACCTTGCCGCTTCCCCCTTTTTCAGGTAGAAAAAACGCTACTTACGGCCGTCCTTTCGACCAGCACGGCCGGAATGCTTGACCAGCCCACTCGCCCCATTGATGATCGTTTCCCTCCAGATTCCCTCTAACCCAGGAGTCATTTCAATTTTCATGACGACCCCCCTTTTCTCTTTCACGCACCTTTTTCGACGCTTAGAGCGATCTTCCCCTTCGCGCGTTGTGTTTTTGCTTTTTTTTCCTTCACCCCTCCCCCATCGCACGAAGCTTCCCCTTCCACTTTTCCCCCTTCCTGCTCCCAGCCCCCTAGGATCGCGTCTTTTTGCTTATAATGGCAAACTGAGTCAACCACTTTTTTCCCCTGTGTGCACGATGGTGCCTTAAGGCCTTTTCTTCTTTTTCGTTGCTCCTTTTTAGCAATCTTCCAGGCGAGCCATAGTACAGGGTTCCTCCCCATGAGCATTGCCTTGTTGGTACTATTTCCTAGATTGCTCTTCAGGAATCTTCTCCAAATTCTCTAGTGTTCCCCTTTTCACCAGCAGATTGAGATTGGTACTCACCCATAACCCCCCCCCTTTTCCAGTCCCCCCGGCACACAGCGGCACTTTTTTTCTTCTCCTTCCGGGTTGGGCGGCACGCTCGTCGACTCCCCACACTTTGCTCCCATTCACAGCGCTGCTCTTTTTTTTTTTTCCCACTCGCACCTGACCCCGAAAATCTTCCCCCTTTAACGAGAATCTCGGCGGGGCGGTTCCAGTGAACTTTTGTGCTGTTTTTTTCCAGCTTCCTTCTTTTCTGAAGGCCGAAGGAGTGAGTTAATTTTGTCCCTTTTTTTAGGGTTGCTCGTTCGTACTCGCCAGTTTCTTGCGCATGGTGAAAGCCGATCCGCCTCATTTTTCTAGACGGCTTGATGGGGTCTTATTACGCTTCTTCTACCTTTGCTTTTTTTTTTTTGCTGCTGCAGTCCGAGGCGCACCGTTCGTTTCTCGACTGAATGACTCTCCTTGAGGAAAGCGACATCTCTTGACTTTCTATTTTTGTTCACTTCGAATACGGCGCCGGCAATAGACTCCTGCTTTACTGTTTTGTTTTCTCCCCCCCTCCAAAGACCAGAAACTTCTTCTAGCTTTTTCCCCCCTGAGGCCTTTTTTTTTTCGTTACCAGAAGTCCTGATTATGTGCACCTTTATGGGCCGTCCACCCCTTTCCCCCTTTCCTTGAAACCTTCCGCGCCAGGACACGAAAGCTCATCCCTCTTGGGATCTGTTTTCAGGAAACCTTCTCTGCCGCTGAAATACCTAGTGCTGACTTCCTGCGTATCTGCAAAGGCCGCCTTTGTTGACCGGACGGTTTTTTACCAGTGTTCTTTTTTTCCTCTTTCTCACAGTTGAAAAAGCCAGTACTTCCCCTCCGCCGTTTGCGCGGGCAGATTGAGGCCCCTTTCTCGACGGGAGGTAGCTTTCTTTCGACAAACAAATAGTTTGGAATTATATCCCCAGGTAACCCTTCCCCCAGGTTTGGAGACTCCTCATTGACCTCCTTGACTGCGCGTTCGTTACATTTTTTTTTTTCCGAGCTCGTGAAACCTTTTCCCCCAGAATATGTGCCATCTGCCCCAGTATCTTTTCAGGGATCTTTTTTAGAGTTTTTTCGATTTGATACGGTGTATAAGAGGGCGCCGCTTCTTCCCAATACGCAATTCTTCTTCGCCCTCCCCGATAGGGTGGAAATTCTATGCTTTTGTGCCTTGCGGATCACCCCCCAGATTTAGACAACACACGAGCAGAACCTCAAAGGCGCCCCCACTCTGTTCCCCACCTTTTTTTACGGTATTTTCCTTTTCAACAAGGATTTCCGCGCGCTGAATGTTACCGGGTGGGGGAGAGCCCCTCCTTTTTTTTCTGATTGCCACGAGAGGTTTTAGTTTCAAATAGAAATTTGTCCCCCCCCCCCAAAACAGAACCCGAAAGACGACCTTCACAAATTGCAAGAGCAATTCCACGAAAGACTGTGACCTTTCCCATGCCCGTTCTGAGTCGTTATGATTACTTGAAAGCGTATTGGCGTAACGCCGTCGGACTTTTCCCGCTAAGCTTTTTTAACCTTACTTCCCCCCGGATTAAAAACGGCCTCCTTCAGGGGACAGTTGCTTTCCCCACAGGAAATCGCCCTAGCGTTCCTTGGCCATTTGTGGTGTGTAGGAGTTTGTGGGTGTGGTCCTCGAATGTTCCGGCCGGATTTTGTTGTTCCCCGAATCTACAGTCGGTACGATCTTTTTTTTTTTTTTTCCGTTGTTTACCTTTTTTCCGCCCGGGTCACGGACCAAAGCGATACCTCTTTTTGCCCGCTCATTTCGGTTAAAACTGCTGACTCGCCGAATGCCATAGGGAGATTGATGACACCTCCGAGAGAAATGGGCTTATCCCCCCAATTGAGGTTAGGTATAAATTAAGGGGAGGACCTGCAGATTTTCACCTCTAGGAAGAGGCGCATATAGTTTCGCATCAGTTCCTCTACGCCCCTGCCTATTCATGGCGGTCCTTTTAGTTCCTCTTTTTTCGGCCTTTTTAGTTCCTTAGGAAAAACACTTATTCCCCTTCCTTCCTTCCCCCTTCCTGACACGGTACGTCTCAGTTCCCTTGTTACATTTGTTTTTTGACAACCTCGGTTTAAGTTATTCCCGAAGTGCTTTTACAACCCCCCCCCCCCCCTCCTGAACAGCGAGCAGCTAATTCCCGTAAGAATCATAAGTTTGGCTCATCCCATCTTCTCTTTCCCCCCCTCCCTTTGTTTTCGTAGCTATTTTGATGCCATGATTGGCTTCCAGGGTCGCGCCTTTTCAATGCTGGATTTGTCGCACCCCTTCGTATACCTTCCGCTTTTTTTCCCTCGGCTGCTGCCGGTACGGGCTGCGGGGCGGAACTATTACTTTTTCTCCCATTATTTAACCACGACATTGTCCATAAATCCGCCATAATGTCTGCAAGTGTATTTTGAACTATAGACTCTTTATTCGATCTATTGGCTCCCTGGACTGCTTCCTACATCGGCGGGGATCCCGGCAATTGGAGAGCCCATGCCATTTTAGTTTCTCATGATACAACAGACTCTTCCCTTGCGGGACTTTAGTTTACCCGATCACCGCGGTCGATGCACCGCTGAATCCTCTCTTTTTTAAGGACAAGTCTCACACTTTTCTTTATTTCTTTCAAAACACCCCCAAACCCTTCAACGGTCTCTTTAGGGGAACCGCCAAGGAATCCGGCCCAGGATCAAGGAACCCCCCCCAGACCCCCGCCCCCCCACCCCTCCGGGGAAACCGAGCAACTTTCTCCCTCAGTATTGCCTGTCGCGTGACCTTTCTTCTTTCTCCCTTTTCCCGATCTTGAGCCATAGATTGCCCTCCTGACGAGTTTTGAGCCCTCCATCCTTCCACTTCTATATTTTTTCCCCTCTCTTGTGCCTGAGATGCCTTTGTTCGCGGCAGTGTGCCGGTCTTTTGCGTCGTCTTTTAAACGACCTATTATTCCCCCCCCAAACAGCGAACGTGATCGCAAAAACCGGATGTCCTGACGACCCGATCTTTAGCTATTCCCCCATAGCCTCTAAAGGTTTCCCTCTTTTGTGGGACGCCTGTTCAATTTCGGCTCTGTTCTCCGCACAGTCAAAAAGCTCGCCCTTCAATTCTTTTTCTGTATTTTAACTTTCGACGTCAACATTCCTTCCCTTTTTTTGCTATGCGCGCATCTAGATATGGTCACCGGACCCCCGGATTTTACCCCCCCTCCAGTACCCCGCGGAATTTAAATTCTTTCTAAAAGAGGGCTGCTTGTTCCCCCGATTACAGAAAATTTCTCGCCCGTGCAATGAAATGAACTCCCTTAGCCCCTTGCCTGAAGATTGACGCTTGATCGTCGCGGAAATGTAAAGGTTCCCCCCCCGCGTTAAGATGAAGTCTCACTCAGGCCTACTGTCAACCTTCCTGATTTTTCCCGCCCTCTCCCCATGAATGCGTACGTCCATTTGAACCGATGTTGAACCCTTCCGTTTCCCTGCCAGTTCGTATTTCGCCGTCATGATTTCATACTGCAAGTTTCCCATTTTCTTTTCCCTTGCCGATGGTGTTCATGGGAGGGGAGTCTCCTTATTTTTCCCTGTTTTGATTTCCCCCCTTTGTTGGGGTTCCCCACCGCAGGTTCTGCTCGTAGAGACCAGGCAGTGCATGGATTCGTGCAAGCTTCCTTCCTTAATCTTCCTAGAACAAAGTGCGAGAATTTCCTTGTTCCTCCGGTCTTTGTTCATAAAGCACGCCCTCTTCAGGTCTTTCTTTATAAGCTGTTCCTGAATATTCGACGGTATCTTCGAGTTTTCCCCTTCTCGATGAGCTCGCTGCAGACTCGCCGGCCTCAGCTCCGCGCGGACCATACGCTTTCCCTTCCTAATATCCGGGAGACATTGATGCTTATCCTCCCCTCCTCCTCGTGGCGAGTATGAGTCCCCAGACTGCTACCTGGCGACAACTGCACGCTCTCCTTTCCCCCGACGAGTTTTTCGAGCTCACCCCACCTCCGTCAGCCTAGTATTCTCGTTTGTCTTCCAAGCCCCAATCCTCATAGTGACGTGTTAATTTTCCGCTTATTGCGCTGTGTCCTGTCTCAACTTTGATGTGGCTTTTTTTTAACTCAATGGCGCGATCTGAGCAACAAGCCTGCCTTCGGGTGCCTGACTGGAAAATTCAGTCTTTTCTTACCCCCCATGATACAACTTTTTGATTCCTTTATTCGCTTTTCCTGATTACTCATCTATGGCGCATTTCCCCCGTTTCGGCCTTGATGTTGTTCATGAACCTTCTTCCATTATCGCAGGGCTTTTATGGCCCAAAATTTCAACGTTCGGCAGACGGTTTTTTAGTTTTGCCCACATTTCTTTGGTTCGTCATATTTTCCTTACTTTCTGAAAGGAGAGCTCCCTGATGGACTCCCCTTCCTTGGTTCTAATTCACATCTTCTTCTGATGGCGGGCTGGTAGTTATGTCAGCAAAGTCACTTTTTCGATGGCTGTGAAAGTCGCCGGAGTACCCTCGTATGCGTCTTCCTCCCTGTTTAATCCTCTTTTTGCCCGGTTTGATCTCATGGTCCTGTGGCTGGGAGGCGTGCCTACCCCCCAGGTAAGTACGAGAAGGGCTTTTATTCTCCGTTTGACTGACCTTTTCCGAGTATTGAATTACGGAGGAATGGTCGGCCTCATTCTATCTTTTACTCAAAATCTGGTGTTCGAGTTGGGAGAGGATGAAAGCATTAGTATATGATGGCGAAACAACTTGACCTATCAACCTAACCTTTCGCCTTATTTAATCATATAATGCAGGCCTCCACCCTCCTCCAGAACTTCCCACCCTCCATATGACCCTTTCCCATAGAGAAGCAGGAAGACGATTTCATTTTCAAGGCCACCCGTCAATGAATTCCAGTGATGACCCCAGAATTCTATGAAAGACCTTCGTTCCCTCGTTCGTTCAGAGAGGCGGTCAGCGGGTTCGTGAATTTGATCTAGGTGCGCCGTCGCACACCCGACCTCTCAGCCTTTTTCCTTCAAGACACGTCCAGTCCGGCTTCCCAGCCCTATATTTTTGTTTCTTTTTTAGACCTAATAGGAAAACCTTCCAGCCCCCCCCCGACCAAATGCTTTTTTCTTCCCTACAGTAGTGAAGTCGGGAGTCTGTTTTGCCCCGCTGCAGCTCCCTTTTTAGAAAGTTTGCCAGGAATAAGGTCTTCTTTCCTCGGCATATTTCCCCCTCCGTCGTCATTCCCTTTTCCTCCCTCTCAAGACGAAGTTTTGCACTTGAATTTCTCTTTTTTTTCCCGAACACCTTTTCTCCGCGTTACCAGTCCACGTCAAGCCCCTTTTTCTTGTGTCGTCTTTCTGATACTTTTCTCGCGGTCGATTCCCAAGTAATCATAGCGGTCCACAACATTCGCGAGCCAATCCCCAATAGCGTCCCGTTAATTCGAATATTGAAGATTTTTTTTACTACCTGCGTCCTTTCCCCCTTTAGGAAAAGGTAGCGCGGCCGTCTCGTTTTTTTCGGAGTGTCTTTTGTTTGCTTGTCGCCCTTTTATTTCTTTTTGATCGTACTCGCACGAGTGCGTTCCATTTTCCTTTACTGCGCTCGGCGCCGCTAGCGTTTTTTTCGGCATTGATTCCTCTCGCTTTATCAGAGCTTCTGCGCAGCAGCGCTGCGGTGTCCCCCCTTTTTCTGTTGTTTTGCTCGTCGTTTCCCCATCCCATAGCGGTTTTCCCCTTCCAGTCCCTTGGGGACGTGAGTCTTTCCGAATTCCGGGCGCCGTCCTATCGAATTGCACTTGGTGCTTCGTTACTGACCATACCACGCGACCCGCTAAGCTTATTTCAACTGCTGCCGTGTTTCTCATACTTTCCTTTAACATGTTCGGCCAGCAAAAACCGAAAAGTCCCAGCGCCCCCTCCTCCAGGCACGAAAACGTGAACCTTTTTTTTGACGTTATTTTTCTGGGTTCCCCCTTGTTTAGATTCCTTCCCCCCCCCCTACGGTTACATCTGACTCTGTGAATATTTCCAGGAGTATACGCGTCGATTCTTGGCTATGACGTGTTTGTCACTTTTTTTCTTTCAATCATGGTCTAGACCAAGCAGTCTGACCTCGGCTCCGTGTGCGAGGCAGAGCCTGTTATCGGGAGACGATGTCTTACCCAGGCTTCCTAACGCACGGTCCTCTCAAAGGTTCGATTCCCTTCGCTGATTTACCTTTAGTAGAGCTTTGACACGCCCTCCCGCGTTCCCTTCCCCTGGGAAGTCGCGTTCCTGCCTGGGTAATAGCGCGTGGGCATCCGGCAGAATCGAAGAGCAATTCCTCTTAAGGCCCCCCCATGATACTTTTCCTTTTATGACTTGTTCTTGAACCTTTTTGACCTTTCCTCCTCTGGGTTTTCCGTTCGTGACTCACCTCCGATTCCCCCTGAAATCCCAGGTTTGCTGACCCTGTTTTTGCTCTATTCACATGAATTTTTTTTTTTACCCTCTCGATCCGTTATTTATCGTTCCGTTTTTCCTCACTTGTTTTTTGCACTTTGCGTTCCCATTTCCAGACCCCCCCCCCCCTCAAAGCCCCCCGCCTTTCCACATCAACGAGCCTTTTTCAGTTTTTTTGGGGCAAGATTCGACCCTGTGATGCGTTCTTGATACTTTTCACTTTCTCCTTTCTTGATCACTCCGTCTCTTATGAGCTAAACTCCGGGTTTGACCTTTAAGAATGAAGTTTTTCACTTTACCCCTACACCTCCCCGTCCCTTCGACCTTTTGTTGGCTGTTTGTCTGTGGTTGGTACTTTCGGATTTTCCCGCGGAGTCGGGTAGGTGCTGGGATATTTCCCTCTGTTCCTCTGTTGTGGTTTCAGTCCTTGGGCCTCGGCGGGGGTCAGTCCTGTTTGTCCAACTCGCTAGCTTGTTGATATCGGAGTCCTTCCCCCCAAATTACCGTCGTCGAAGGCAAGACCCCCCGGGTGTAGCATGATGACAAGACCTCTCCCCTAGTCTCTACAACTTGATTTTATGACCCCCCTGCCGATTCATTGGGTTTTACGCCGCGCGACGTTTTTTCCACCTATCTTCCTCCTCCCCCTTGCGATTGTTTCTCACTCCCTTGCGACTTTTCCCGAATTCATGGCGGCTCATTCTTGGTCGGAAAACCAGTTTGCGCCTTCCGCCAAGCCAGCGCCCGGTCGGCAGCCTGGCGATTTTTCCCCCCAAGTCATGAGTAGACGGTAGGTTGCCCCCCCCTCCCCCCATTTCAACGCAGAAATACGCCTGGAAGCCCGTGTATAATCACTACTCTCTTTTCTCTTTTGTGGTTGGACTTGCTGTTCTGCAACCTGTGCATTTTCCGCGTATTCTGTCTGCCGGTGACCTGCTGATTGGAAAGCCACCTAACCGTCGACATGGAACCGCGTGTTTTGCCCCTTGCCTTTCTTCCTCCCTTTCTGGGTTTCTTGGTCGGACAGTTTTCACCCGTACTTGATTCACGCCATGAAAGCCGCCCCTCCTTCCCCCCGCACTCCTTCAGTTTTTTTTCTCCCCATCGCACCCTGGTCATTTTTTTTCCCTATGCGCCCTTCCCCTATTTATAGCGCAGGATTTTTCGTCCCCTTCCCCTGCGCGTTTATCCCTGGTCCTTGACATTCCATGAAGTGTCCCATGTCGCCACTCGCTTGTCCCTTAATGGCTCACCGCCGAGCGTTAATTTCCAATTTTTCCCTACCTCTGCGCGGCCTTGATTCGATGGTTCCGTTCGGCACCCGGAGCCGGCGTCCCTGAAACCACAGCCCCCCTCTCCGACTTTTTCCCCCGTGAACCACGTCCCTCCGAGGAAAAAGTCCGAACACCCCCCCCCCTCCCGCGCCAACAAACCTCCGGCGTTCCGGCACACTCGATCTGTTGCCGTTTCCTTTCCTTCATTCTCCTTTTCCCCAGGTTCTCTTATGGATATGTCGATCTTGCTCATCAGACGAGAGGGTCATTTCTCCCTTCAGAAAGTGTTTATTGACGCCTCCTCGGTTTTATTTCTTTGTTTTTTCTTATTGATTTTGGTTGAAGCCGTCCCCCCGAGCCAATTCAACCACCCCTTTAGTGATAGCAACCCCCTTTTTTTTAATCTTTTCACTACCGCTCTCGATGTTCCTAGTCCCTATCCCTCTCCAGTGACCAGAGTGTGGTTTTTTTTCTGATTAAATTGACTCTTGTCGGATATTTTGACCCAGGGCCCCCCCCTTCGCCCCCTTTCAAGATAATTTACGCCGCTAGTCCCCCCCGTTAAAGAATTCATGATTATACAGGCTTTGTTCCTTTTTAGATTTCTATTTTTCGACCTCCTACTATGCCCCTCCCCGTTCCCCTTCCTTCCATGAATTACCTTCTGGCCGGGTGGTCAAGCTCCTCCCCTGCGCTTCTGACCGTTTTTTTTCTCTCGACGTGCATGCCGCCGTTTTGTTTCCCACCATGACCGGTCCCGTCTCATTTTTTTTGCCTTTCGCTCGCCGACTTTTTTCTTTTTTTCGGCCTTGCACAGGCGCACTCCGGCTTCTTAAGAATACGCGGGCACCTTTTCCTCCCGATTATTCTGTTTTGCCCCGGCATCATCCTTTCCCCGTTCTCCGAAGTGCCTGTCCTTTTTGTATTCGAGGCGGGGGTAGTCTGGTGTGTTTTTTTTTTTTTAAGCATTCCCTCCCCTTATTCCCTTCATGCTTGCTGTCATCTTCCAAACGGTTACGCATTCTTGCCGAATTTTTGCCAGCGGTCCTTTTCCAGCGATCGCACCCATTCCCCGATTTTTGCCCCCCTTGCGGCCCCTGCCAGGTTAAAGAAAGTTCCTCCTTTTTCTTTTTTGACTTTCCTCCTTGATTTCCTTATTTGAGCACCCCTTCGCACCGCAGCGCTGTTTAGATCCCCTCCCTCCTTCATGGGCGCCCCGATAATCGCGTCCCTTCCCTTTTCCCCGCACGCTATTCCCTTTGGCTCTCCCTGCGGCCCGTCGCCCCTCCCTGCACTCGTTTGAGTACGAGCACACTTTTTTAACGGGTTCAATTTCACTCTTTCCCTCGATCCTGGGCGTCGTCCACCGTTAGGTGATTCCGTCCGTACGACCGCCCATTCATAGATGAATTCACCCTACCTCATGTCTCCCTCTTTCCGCTTTCTCTTGAACTTTTTAGAAACTTTGATTCGACGCGTTCCCGCACAAACTCAAGTGTCTCTCATGCCCTCATGAAGGTTTTTGTGCAGGGGGACTTTTTTTCCACCCTGGTCCCCCCCCCCTTACCAACTCTTTCAATCGTTTTGACATTGCCTGCGATTGTAAAACGGAAGGAATTTTTCGGGCGTGCTTCCTGATGTGTTAATTCCTAAATCCTTCCGGCTCGCCCCCTTCTAAACAACTTTTCAGTCAACGATTTAGGAGGTCATGAAAACGCTGCCGCACTTCGTCGTGGTGTTCTTTTTGTTCCGAAAGGACTTTACGATCAAGTTCTTTTATCTTGTTTTTATCCCCCCCCCAAACCCTTTGCTTCCCCTGTTTTTTTGGAGGTTTTCCCCTTTCTACGCCCCCAACAGTCACTCCTGCGCTCAAGTTTTTCTCGGCACGCTTCGGCTCACGTCATATCCTGGCCATGTTCATTTTTCGCCGGCTCCCCCTCATCCTGCGTCGCCATCATTATGGTCAGCTGGATTTTTTTTTATTCCTGGCATTACCTGTTGGGGTCTCTTCGGTTGAATTTTTTTCCTCCTTTTTTTCTCCCGCCTTAGGATGGATACCTGCATTAGTCTATACAAAGATCTTTCTCCTCCTTGAGAGGATCTTCCGATTTTTTTCTGCTTTCCTTTCCAGTCCGATTTTGCCCCTGGCCCGAACCCACGCGATCAACGTTCTTTCTTTTCCTACCGAACTGGCGGGCCTGCCCTAAGTATCTCCCTCCCCCTTCAGATCCGCTGCAGGATGCCTCACGTGCCTTGAGATCTTATGAACGAATGCGCCTTCTCTCTTTTTCACGAGAAGAGCCGGGATAGGCATGGCTTTTCTATTGTGGCAGACGAACAAGCAAGCCCCGAAGATTTCCCATTCCTCCACGCCAGTAAGGTCTTCCGACCCTTTCGCTCATTGAGCTAATCGGAAATATTCCTCACCCCCTCAGAACACCTTGAGGCAATGTTCTCAGGGCCCACCTTCCCGTGAATTAGATTGTCGTTTCAAAGAGGCCATGCCTCGTGCAGCTGGATACATGACCCCTTCCCAGACTACTCTTCCGGTACTATGTTATTCCTTCCAGCACATTTCGCGAGAAGTCGCCCCTGTCTATTGCAAATTAAGCTTAGCAGTAACTGAGTTGTAACTCCCAAGCCAAGGAGTTCCTTCACTCACCAACTCGGGGGTACTTCTTTTTGGATCCTGATTAGTAACACGAGTTTTTCTCCCCTTGGACTTCAAATCCCTCCCAAAGGAAAAAAATTCCGAACACTTCAAAACCTCTATGAGTTTTTGAATTAATCCCTTGAAGAGCATCAGAGGACAGCCCTTACCTTTGTCCGGCGGGTAACGCGCGAAGATCGAGTATCTTTCATGCAGGAAGAGATTTTTCAGCGCCTGGAAGACCACCATCACACATCCACGACTCTTCTTTGTCCCCCTATATATTTGCGCACCACCATGAACCCGCGTACGACGTACAAAACGGACGAGATAGGAACCGACGCAAACCTACAACTACGGCAGACCAAACGAGGAATAATAAGCAACGAATCACCGGCTCCACCTAAAAGCAGACAGGGACTCAATTCACCCCGACTGGTGGGAGGTTCTGGTAGGGGGAGGGGGTGCCCCCCCCCACCAATGGCGATTCCCTAACACTGTACCCTCCCCCAAGAAGACAGACCCCTCTCAGGCCTTTTTCCCAGTACTTTGATCTGTTCTTAGTACTTCCGAGAGGATATTTAGGTCCCATTGGCGTCTTTGATCTCCTATTGTAGGCGCCCCCTGCATCCTCGCTTACCGTTAAGCATTCCCCATTTTGGGACTGCCGCAGACATTAGATTTGTTTATGGCTGTCATCAGGCGAAGGACCTCTGCAAGCCCTGCACTGTTGCGATAGGTCCCGAAATAAAAAGGAGAGATTGTCCTATTAGCTACACTTATGCCGTTTTTCACTCCTCATGTCTTCGTTACCAATTCGGATTTTTGTTGAAAGCACACAAAATTTTAACGACCCGAATCGTTCCCCAAAGCCTGGATTAACAGAAAAGAACCCCGCGGAAAGTATAGTGGGCCTGACGTTCCCTCTGAAGAACCCCCAATTTGTCCTACCCAGGGTCCATACTTACCCCTGCCTCCAGAGGCGGATCTGGACGAGAAGAAGCGTGTGAATTATTCTTTGCAACAGCTCCCACATTCCCCCCATTAAGTACGGAGAGATTTCGTCGGAACGATCCTTCGCCGGTGCCACTTTCCCGCCTTGATATCACCACTTTAGGCTGAATTTTACCATTCCACTCGTCTTGCACCTGTCTCCCTCTTCATTGATTCTTTACAGAGAGAAATTCCCTCCCATGGAGGATGCCCCCCTCCCTTATGTACAGGAGTACTCGACCTTTTGGAACAAAAGAGGCACTCCCCCGATTCCTCCTGGTTAAGACTAGGAATGTAACCTCCCCCCTCTGTGGAAACGCATCTTTTTTTATTTCCCCTCTCTCCTGGTTCTTACCCCTGCTTCGGGCGCGCATACTGCGATAGCCCCAGGTAAAGATGTCGCTCCTCTTCAATCCTCTCTTCTCAGACTCGCCTCAGAAGGAAACTAGCCCAAGGAGATCGGTTGCCTGCTATTTCCACGGCACGTGCCTTGGGAGCCCGGGGAAGGACCCGCTTTCACGAACTTCGACAATTGAAACACTGTTCCCCCCCCGACATGTCCCCCACCTTTCTATTTATCAAGGAAACCACCCCTTTATTTTTTAGTCTTCTATTTTATTTTCTGATAAGTAAGGTTTTTTTTTCCTGAAATGAGCCAGTTTCATTTTCCTTCTTCCCTCCGGGATCTGCCACGAGCCTTGCTTAGTTTCCTCTGTTCGTATTTCTCCTGGTCTTAGAACCCCCCCCATCCAGACAACACAAACATCGAACCCAGTTAGAAAGAAACCCCAGGCATGTTAGAAAGGACACGATAAGGATTTGCCCCCACTTTTTGAGTACCCCACGGTGTCTTGATCCATGACACGTAATTTCTTATTCACGCCCCTCGATTATGAGATCCATCAGTCAAACCTTAAACCTAGCCACATCTCTTGTTTGGGCGGTAGGATTAAGCTTTCGCCTTTTCAACGTCGACCGAACTCCCTCGGAAAAACCAAGGTCTCTATCTTATCCCCGAAGACAACCGTCCCGTTCCAGGTTAGGGATCACAATTTAGGGTCAGGGGCCGTGCCGGAAGGGATCTCGCCTCCGCAGTCGCCGGTTCCTGAAGGGGACAGCCCCTACTTTGTGAGTCCTCCCTCCTCCCTACATCACGGCCCCCCCTACCCGTGAGGGCTTGGCACTTATTAAAATTTGACCCCGTATTTCCCTTTTTCTGTGTGGGGGAAATGATTCCTCCACCCCCCTTCCACCTCTACGTTACTTCCCTGTATCACTCGGTTCCCCTTCACCACCGTGTACTACAGCACGCCGGTAAAAATCCAGCATACTTAAACGCTTTCATTAGCCCCCTTCACCCTTATGCCCAGGATTCCCGGTGTGTTGAAAAGTACCCCTGAGAACCTTTCGTGAGATGATAATCGATCTTTATGTCCAATTTACGGGAGGAAGGCCTGATCCCCAATAGAGCATAGACCTGTCTCTATAAGTACATGCTGATTAAATATTGGTTACCAGGAGAATCCTTTCCTTAAATCGAGATTGACGGATCCACTTTCCCCCAGTTCTGGCTATTTTTTCCCTGGAGGATTTACGTGTACCAATGCAAGTCTTGCCCCTTATTCCAGAAACTCCTTCGAAACCTGGTAGGCCCAGATGGCCGAGGGACCCCCAAAAACCTCGGTAAGACGGGCCGAGACCCAGGGAGTGCCCCCCCAATATTTTATCAAGCTCAAGCCAGGAAGAGTACCCTATAAGTTCTGTCCTTCCATCCCTCTTAATACTCCCCCGTTTTTGGATGGCTGCCCTTGAATTTATCCTTCAGCCATTCGCCTTGAAATATGTTCTGGGAAGAATACCTTCCCCTTCTGACTCCTTTTTGAACTTTTAATTGACAGTTTCGGGTCTCTTGCCCTTGGATCGCCCTGTTTGCCAAGACGTAATAAGCATGTTTTAAGGATCTCCCCTGCCGAAAGCTTAACGCAGGAAAAAAAATGAATCCCAGCCTATGACAAATTAGGCTGCAGGGAAAGTGCCACTGATCTCCAACGGGCCTAGCCTCTGGACGCGATCCGACCCTTGAAGGACCCCCTTAAGAAGCACCGGAATAGGTACGCGGGCTTCCCCGGCACGGACAGACCCCTGACCACCCCACTCAACCACTTTACCACCAAGGATTGTTTTGGTTTAGTTTTATTTTGTTTTTTTTTTGTTTTTTTTTTTTTTTTTTTCTTTTGTTTCCTGTGTCGGTTCTTAGAGACTGTCCGCACCGAGCGTTTTTTTGCCCTCTTTCTTAACCAGCTTCATCGCTCTTTTTTCCGGACCCTGGTCCCTCCAGAGCCTTCATTCAAGCAGGACACGAACCCTTACTCGAGCCCCGGGGCCACACGGCTCCTTCTTCAATTCGACACAACCCCCCCCCCATATCCGACGTCCCCCCCCCAAACCCCCTCCCCTTCGCCTCCAGGCCTCATTTATTTCCTGTTGTGAGAGAATTTAAACGTTCTATCGTTTCCCTTTACTAGTCTCCTACGTCTATTTCCGTCATCGTAGCTACCTCATCCTTTTTTTCGCCCCTGATAGGTGCCCTTGATTCTTTTCAATTTCGTCTTCTTTTTTTTTTTTTTTTTCTTTCGTTTACACGCCAGATTACCCCAATCTCTTTCGCAAAAACCGGACTTGAAGTCCCTCGTGTGTATTTTCCCTCCGCCAAGGTTCCCCTCTTGTCGTTTGGAAGAATTCACCTTTTCCGGGCTTTTTTGATCTTGCACGCGAACCCGCGCGCTCTCATTCCGACCCCTTACGAATCCTGATTTCCTCAGCTTCTTTGAATCGTAGATTCTGCCCTTGCGATTCAACAGGATATGACACACCCCCGATCCTCGGCCTTCCATGAAATAGTCACGCGCTGGAAGTTTTCAAAGCTCTATCCCGACCCCATTTTTTTTGAGTCTTCCAGCTCTTTCACTCCCTTCCCTCCTGCAGGTGAATGACGCAGATGGTTTCCTCACTCGCGGCGGTCCCGGCTAAATCGCGCGGACCGACGGCGAGAGTCCCCTTCCTTTATTTTCTTATGCCTTTTCCCCCCCTTCGAACAATTCAAAGGCGTAATCTTCTATTCTCGACAACCTTCCTTTCTTCCCGCTTAGATTTCTAAGTAATTGTATTCCCATCCTTCCCCGATCGTGTTCGCGAGGCGTTTAGTCCGCGTTGGCTATCCGGCTTCGTTTTTGGATTCCCCCTCCCACAGGTTTTTTTCTACCTTTTCCTTATCACCAAGGAGCATGTATCCTCGTTATTTCGTGATCCCTTGAGACTGTGCCTTGCCTCTTTTCGCTCCCCCTCCCTAACGCCTCCTTCTGCCCTCCCCTTTTCCCCTCATCTCTTTAATTTCCCTTTCTCCATCCTCACTTGGTGCGAACCTCCCTTTCTGTCTCCCCGCCGACGCCATGGCGCGCTCTCCCCTGTAATGCCTAAGCCTTATATGTTTCCCCCCCCTTCCTTCGCTTACCCTTCCTTAGAAATAGTGGAGTTACCTCCTCCCACCCTTCCCTCTTCGCAGCTTGCGACAATCCCGGTCTTCATGCCCTCTGCGGCTTCACCGTTCCGGTCCCAGTATGCCGTCCGTCTTTCTCTTTCATTCTTCAATTCAATGTGCCCAGATTCAGTGTAGGTTCCCCTTTTTTGGTTTTCCTCTTCTCGCTGTATTGTAGCAACGTGTGCATTGACTTTTCAACTAAAGTGGGACATCACGTCAAACACTCTTTTATGGGTCTTTATTAAAAGACCTCTTTTCCTGTTTCCCCCCCCTTCCCCCATATTTTCTCACTTCTTTGGTGATAATGCATGCTGAGTATGGATTTCATGTTGGGAGGCCCTCAGGCGTGCGGCCTTTTCTACTGTACAATCCTTGTCTCCCAGCTTCCCCCCCCCCCCCCACCCTTGAAATGAAACCCTTTCCCCCCCATCCCCCTGCCCCCGGTGAAGACAATGGTCGTGGTGTTTCCTCATGTTGCGATTACGCTCAGCCCGGCCCCCTCTCCGTGATGATTCTGTCTTGGTCACTTTTTTCCTGTGCGTGTTTTATCCACCCATACCCCCCTCCCCTCCGCCTAACTGCGAGGCACGCGCTCGTTTCGATGCTCGGCACGGAAATAAGCCTATTTTGTTGTTAGCGGTTTTCAGCTTCAGGAGGCTGGTTCTCCCGGCGTGGTAGCAATCTCGTGGTTTGGGGTTCCCCAGCAACCAGGCCTTTATTGATAGTAGAACATTTATAACTTCCCTGTTGTGTTTAGAGTCATTGGATCTCCCTTTCCCCAGCCATTTCAGTCCGGGGAGGGTTTTCCCTCAAATTTCAACGGCGCCCAGCCAGGCCTTTCCCAGTCCCCCCCTCCCCTTCCATTTCCCCCTAAAAATGTCCCCCACTGCCCCCTTTTTTTTCCTCCTATTCGCTACCTGAGTCATGAACACGCCCGGACTTATGAACCGAAATGGAGACGCCGGCATTCCGCATGGCCGAGTACTTCCTTTCTCCAGGGGGCTTCCATACCCAGACCTCAATACAGCACAGCCATCAAGCCTATACCAAGCACCTTGACTAGCTTTTTCTTTGTCAATACGTCCCCCCCAATCTTTTCCCCCTTTTTTCCCTTCCCCCTGATGGTTCTTCAAGTCCTTTCCTTACTTCGTTTCAGGTTTTTATTTACATCATTCTTCGTCAGGGTGTAAACATACTTGTCCTCACGCCGTGCTTGCTCCCCTTGTTCTTTGCACCTTCAGCCCTAAGCTTTCTTTTCTCCCCAGCTATTGAGCAGGCTGTTTTCCTTCCGATAACGGCTTCAAGTACACCGGCACCAAGACTTCTGTTCTGTAGGCTATTGATTTGTGCTTCCCCTTCGCCACAGCTTTGCGTTACATTTTCAAGAGAAATAATTCCCATTTCTTCCACCCTCAAACTGCGGATTGCCCTTTGAATTCACTTACTGGATTGTTCGGTCGGAAGGCAGGAATGGAAGGTGCGCCTACTCTCCTCTAGTGCATTTTTGCCTGCAATGATTTCCCCCAGTTGTAGAAGACTTTGCCGTTTTCTTTTCCCCTTTTTTCTCCCACCCGAGTTCGGAATGGGGAAGCGACGATTTTCGCCTTTTATAGCTTGCCTTGGCGGATGTCACCTCTGCTTGCCCGGTGTGCTTCCCGCCAGATCATTCTTTCCCGCCCTGCTCCCCTTTCTTACTTCTGAAGAAGAATGAATACTGCAGGAGAACAATTTTGGGACTGAGTTATGGTCAGCCCGCAGACTCCCGCGAACCCTCTCGCTTCACTGGGTGCTTCTCCCTTTCTTCTGACCCTATGTTCTCTTTTCTCTCAATCCTTCTTTCTCGCAAGCTTGATGAGCCCCCCGGCTGGCATTTCCCTCCACACCGACTCCCCTCGCAGGACACTTTTTTTTTTTTCCTCTATCCTTAAAGGAAACCCAGCTTATTCCTTACCGTGTTCTCTCTCCCTGATGCAGAAATAGAAGAGTTCCCCCTTGGTTGCAGTCTCGCCTTCGGGGGAGCTCCTCGAGCCTCTCTGTGCATGGGCCGAATCTATTCCGTCCCCCCGGTGAGCAGCGTTCTCCTTCCATCGGCAGCGAGTTTTTCGCGCTTGTCCGACACCTTTGGCGGAATGCACCTTCCCACTTTCTATCTTTCGATTTACAGTTGAGATTTTCTGCGCCTCCTTTTTTTCGTAGCTAGATGAAAACCCCCGCTCCGTTGTTCGCTTCATGGGCCAGTCGATTGGATTTGATTTTTGTTCAAGTTCCTTATCCTTTTTTCCTTCTCATATACCTCGAGAGAAGAGATTTTTCCTCTCCCCCCTGCTCCTGCGATCTTGTAGGAATGCTCTTTCCCCTCCTCTAGTTTTGGAGATCAAAGACAGAGCGAACAGCGTTTTCCCCTCCTATGTTTTTCCCAAATGTGCTATTTAGCTTTCTTCCCCCCCTCCCTCTCTTTCTCTAATCATCCGGTTTTGTATCCCCTCGTTTTGATTTCCCCTCCTTGTTGTCTTTGTCCGTCCAGCCACACAACCCAGACCTCTCCCCCCCCCTCCTCCTCACACATTAAAGAGGACCTCGGCATCACCTTCCGGGTCGTCCCCATCCCGCCGTCATGTTATGAGTCCCCCGATTTTTTCTTTCCCTCTTCGTCCTTGGGGAAAACGGCACACTGTGCCCTTCCCTCCCTGCAACAGGACCTCGCCCTGCTTTAGTTGCCGGCGCCGGATTGCGGCTGATATTTGTTCTCTTCTCCTAGGATTGTTCGTTTGCATAGAAAAGATTTGGTTTTTTTCTCCTCTTCTCCCCCTCTTGTGGGAAGAAAGCTACCCTTCACGTGCTCTCCCGCGGACCGATCGGGTACCCGATTCTCGAGGCCTCGGCGTCTTCCAAAGCGATCCCCTTTGACATGGTATTCATCCATGAAGGGATTTTCCTTCCTCCCCGAGTCCTCTTCCTTTTCCTAGGAGCTCAGATATAAATAGATAGAGAAATCTGAGCTATCCCTAGCTATTGCGCACGCACTGCCTTTCTTGGAGTCCCCTCATTGAGTTTTCATGCGTTTTTTTTCCTTCAACATACTTATTCATCATGTTCTCTTTTGTTCCCAGCCCCCCTCTCCACGTCCCTTTTCCCTCCTGCCGCTGGCAAACACGCGCCGGTAGTTGCTTCCAATCATCATTTCACCCCCGGCCCTACCTCGTAAATTTTTCCAGGTGCTTCACCTCTCCTTGTGGTTGATTTGAGAGGGATTTAGCCTTTTTCTAGTATTTCCTCTCCCCTTGTTTCCATTGGATTGGGAAGCACCCCTGTTGCCCGCGGTTCCCTTTCTGCCTTCGTTTGCTTTCTGGCCATTCTCAGACTTTTCTACAACGCATTTCCCGCCTTTGAAATTACCCCGCCCCTCCCCCGCCATGTCCCTTTCCTTTTTGCCATCGCTCTTGGATGAGAAATATATGGCTCTTCTCTATCCGTCCTCTTCCACGTGCATCGTAGCGCGGGGCTTCGTCCTGCCTTTTCTGACCAGTCCACTCGCTTGTCATCATCCAACGCCTTTTTTCCTCTCCTACTTAAGAAGTTTTCAAACGCTTTCGAGGCCTCTTCCCCCTCTTCTCTCGCGTTTTACGGACACGGGCGGCCCATTTCGGCCTTCCTTCCAAACGGAAACCGATCGAACCGCGGTCTTGCCCAGCATCCTGCGTGACCTCAAGTCCCCCCAATCCTCGCACCCCCAAAAAACCACCCTTGCACTCCACCAGGTGATTTTGTTGACGTGAGCTGACCCGGAATTTTGAAGCTTTCTCCCCCGTTCGACGTGCTTTTTAAAGTCTTTTCCGGTCTTTATCGCCGTCTGTATGTCTGTCTTTTTCCTCCAATACTGATAGGTACTTTCTTTTTTTTTTCTTTTTAGTTCTCTTTGGTTGTGGGTCTGATCTTCCCCCCACGACCCATCCCCCCCCGGATTTCCCCTTTCAACAAACACCCTCTTTGATCCGCAAAACCTTCTTCCCCTCCTCCCGCTCGTATTCTGGAGCAAACTCTCTTGAACACTAGTGTCTAGTGGTTAATTCGGCTTCTTTCTACTTTCCCCCGGTCTCCCCCATCTCTCCTTCCTGAGAATTCTCCGATAGAAGTGCTAAATTTTCCTGATGGCTGCGACGAGCGCCTTTTTAGATTTTTCCCGATCCTCACCCTCTATTACCACTCCCCCCCTTTCCCCCCCCCACTTATGAATTGAAAACATCGAGGATGTTTTTTTGTCACCTCCCCTTTTTCACATTTCGGAGCACTCTGAAATGCCACCTTCTAAGCAGGGCCCGGTGCATGAGTCCCCCTTGGTTCTTCCCTCTACCGGCGGATAAATAGCGGCACTCTCGCCCTCCCCTTTCTCTGGTCACCGCTCCCTGATTTTCTCGGTCCCTTGCTCATTTTTAACCAATTAACCCCGGCTTTCCTCTCTTCCACGCCGCTTTAAACTTTCCTTTGGCCCCAGCTCTTCCCCCCTTGCTGGAATAATGAATTTCCTATCCCGCTCGGCCTGTCGTTTCATGAGTGTCTCTGTCTTTCGTTTGGTTTTTTTTTCCACATCAGTCCGTTTTGTCAATAATGAGGGATGTCTCTCAAACCTTTTCCCTTATCCCTAAGCTGAAAGAGGTAAGGCCAGCTTTTCACCCAGTGCAGATATCAATCGCTGACCCCCCCCGCTCCCTTATTTTCGTGACAATACCTCCTAAGGTCATGTTGCTCCTCTGATTCCATTTACGTTATCATCCATTGAGTTTTTCCCCTCCCCCCTCGCTGGAGCAGCAGAAGAAGAAGTCTAATCTTTCCAATTCATCCTTCCTTTTCTTCTACAGGGCTCCCCTCGCGTTTCGTCTCTTCCCGTTTCAACTTTTCCGAATTCCCCGTCCTTGGGCGTAAAAATGCCCCCCCCCGTCCTTCTTCCATCCTCGCTTTCTTCCCTGTTACTCCATTTTCGGTCCGGCCCCCTCATGTGATTTTTTCATAGTCACCAAGTCTATATTCAAGTTTTGAGAATGTTGGTTTTTTTTTCCCCTCTGTGCTCGCAAACAGGCCCCTTCCGCCACCAATCAAGAGGGCACTTTCTTGAAGAACCCAAGCTTCAGGTTATCCTTCTCCCTCCGTGGTCGGTACCACCTCTTTTTTCCATTCTGTGGTGCTCCTGTATGTGGGAATGCCTGCTGAATCGTTTTTTTTACCTTCCTGTAGAGAATGATGTTTTTATTTCCACCTGTTTTCTTCGCTAAGCTGGCAAAAACCCAACCCCTTTCCTACGTAACCTTAACTTCTTTCCGCCCAAGTCCCATTTCGTGTTTTTTGCTCATTATCTGCTCCATTGATGGGAATCTCCTTCGTGTCCCCCATCTTGCTGATGTGAGGGGATTTTCTCCGCCCTACTCAAATTCACTCCGCCTCTCGAGCTTTCAATTTTCTCCATTGCTTCATCTCGATGCGTCGGCCTTCTTCCCCCCCAACCCCACCCCCCCCCCCCCCCTTCCTCCGTAGAGGACCTCTCTGCCTTCCATGGTCTCTGGCTGGTAGCGTGTCTTTCTGGTCTTGACGTTGGTTAGCATCGTCCTCTTATTACCTCCCAGAATGAATTAACGGCTTCCTTCGTTCTCCCCATATTCTTAATAATAATCACGTTGTGAGCTTTTTAGAGACCCTGCAGACGTAATTCAGCCTCGGCACCCCCCGCCTGATCCCCCGGATTTCTACAAGCGGACCTACATTGCGTTCCCCCTCCTCCACAAAGCTGAACATACCCCTCCCCCCCCCCCCTACGATTCTTTTCACGGCTGTCATCATAAGTGCCTCACGATTAGCAACTCAGGAGAGCGGGCCTTTCCTCCCTTTCTCCTTACTTGTTTATAAAGGGAGTTCCTGTCCGAACCCGCCGATTCACACGCCTTTAATGAACAGCCGTCCCAGCCATTATAGGATAGCTTTTTTTGCCCATTTAAGAAAAACTACCTCCACTTTGCACCCCTTCCTGTGCCTTTAAGGCAGTGCCGTGCACTTTGTGGGTTTTTCACCGGCCAGGTTTTGCGTTTGATCTATGAACAAATCCTTCCCTCCTCCGGTACTCTCTCCAACATTCTGTCTTTCCGTCACTAGCGCAGAATGTCCGGCTCCTAGTCGCGATTGTACATGGCGACTTCAAGTCCCCCGGAAACAATGACGTCAGGTGCTTTCTTCTTAATCGTTGTGAGAACGGTGTTTTCCTCCTCCCACCACGTCGACATCCCGAGCAATCCTGGTCACATCTTCTTCACTATGCTAATGTCCTGATATTGCCAGTCCGACCTACGTCTTCCCTTCCTTTTTTCCAGTCGAGTGAGAGCTCTCTCCTTCCCCTCATTAGTGCAGTTGTCGCGGAGTAGTTGACCCCAGTACTCGGCCCCTGACAGTAATGGGGATCCTTGACCTTCTTCTCGGTTCTTGACTTTTTGTTCCTCGGAATACGCGAGTCTCCAGTTACGTATTTGAGAGTCTCGACCCCGGTATGCCCTGCTCCTTAAAGTTAGTACTTTTCATGAGTTTCAATCTTAGTTTCCCCTCTCCTCCCTCTTGGAGCGTATGGTCCACAGCCCTTCCCTCGCAGAGAGCCTTTTTTCTATCTCTGTTCAGAAAACGGCCCCTGTTTTTTCCCATGCTTCTTGTTTTCTCTGACCGCCTTTTTTTTGGCCCCTGGATTTCAGGCAAAAGAAAAAACGACATCCCCGGCCCACCCCGCTCTGCAGGAACGAACGCCTCGTCTCCCAACTGTCAGTAAGATTTTCTTGAATCTTTTCTGCAAACGTTCCTTTGCCCGCAGTCCTTCTTTCCCGTCAGCAGTTGAAGTGTTAGAGCTTGGCCCCCCTCCCCTTGTCTCCCAAACAGTACGGGACTCGTCTCGTCCTTGCTGCATTGTAGCTTCCTTTCCTCGATTTCTTTTTTAACCTCCCTTTGAAATGCAACTGCACTCGTTTTCTTGCATCTTTTCTCTCGCCTAAACGTCTCTTTGACCAATCATTCCGAATTCTCGGGGACGGTTATATGGTGTTCATAGCCGTTTTTGGATTTCTCCTTATAAGATGCGCTGCCTTCGTCTCCCCCCCCTTCCCTCATTTTTTCGCAAGGTCCGCTCTTTTTTAACTATTGACGGTGCTCTCGGTGCCGGAGATCACGCACCTCTCCCGACCCAAGTCCCTTCTTCCCACGTCTGGTCAAACTTTCCTTTATGAAATCTTTTCGTCGCTTGCCGTTTTTTTCTATCACTGTTGTTGTTGATTATCGTGTTTTTCGTGTCCCCCGAACCCCCCCAAGCCATCCGACCATGCCTAGCAAGCCCCCATTTTTTTGCTTCAAGGCGACAATTATGCCACTGAAACGTCTGAATTTGATGAGCACCCCTCCTGATTGATCCGATAGTAAAATTGGGACCCTTAACCTCTTCCCTCAGCGTCCCCTTCCAAAGGATCCTTTAGTTATTTTGCTCATTGAGGGTTGGTTGGAGTATTTTTTCCTGGGTTTTTCCCCCTACCAACCCCGGAGGCAGTTGTTTTTCGATCACGCCTAGGGACTGTTCTTTTCGTGTTTATAGGCCCTGTTACGACTTTAAGGGGGGGAAAGCTGTTCTTCAGCTCTTTGCTTCTCACTCAGGTCCCGCTCTGTTCCAGCCCTTGGGAGGCGTGGTTTCGCATAGATTTTCCGACATGGGATACACATGGCAGGGATGTCTCTCCTTTCTTGGTCCGGAAGTAACTGCGAAATTCCTACTGAGGAGCCTATTAGTTCGCATCACTTCTCTTCCTAATGCTTATTTTCATGGCGGAATTATTGCTCTTTTTATGGCTTTGTTAGGAAAATCCTGATTTAAGTCTTTTCCTACCTCGACCCCTTACACGGGTTTTGACAATCGGTTCATCAGTTGGTGCCAATCCAGTCCTTTTTCCAACGGCGTCCTTCTCTTGAAGCGTCCCCCCTTTGCTACCTTTCTCTTTTTCCTCCTCTCTTGTTTTCTCATTATGATCCTGATGATTAGTACGCTTAAATTGTTCTCTCCGGTTCCCTTCTCCTCCCTAACGGCCAAATGTCTGACCTCGCCATTCCTTTTACGCGCTGGCTTTTTCTGGAAGACGTGCAGTAATCATCATTTTTCCTACCAGTGCATGTTCCCCTTTCCTCCTTCCCCAACAAGAAATTGAAATAGGAATTTCTCCCCTCTTGCCTCTATGCGCGCTTGCTCTATCTATTACGCGGCGTCCTTGCTTTCGGCACCCCGGAGAATTTCCCATGTCGCCTTACCCTTATCCCCCCACTCCAAGCGGAATTAGCCGAATCAGCTTTTTTTCCCCTCCCTGCCTCTTTCACGCTGAGCACGGGAACCGTTCCTTCCAACCACGAGGCACGCCGAAAAACGAAACCCGTGACCCGCGTTGGTTTTCACCGGGAGGAACTCCTCACCCCAATCTCCGCTCACTACCCCTCCTGCTCCCAAGGCTCCCCCCTAACTCCCGCGATTTACCTGTTGCCGGTTGCCCCTTTTTTTTCCCGGGAAGAAATCTTGAGATCCTCGCCTTCCCTTTCTTTTCCGAGTTTCCTTTTCCGCGCCAGCATCAGCCGTCTGGCCACCATCGGGTCGGCCTGTTTCGGTCTGTGCTGTGTTTTGTTTTTTTTGATAGTTTACAAGAACAACATTCGGGCGTTTCTCGCAAACACCGTGTTCCCGCCGATCTGCGGTCCTGGATCAAATTAGATAAGCCTTTTACCAGAGTTCGTGGACGACTATTTTCGTGCTCCGGCACCGAGCGCCCGCCCTAATTTCCGACCCGCTCGACTTGCCTTTATTTCTTATGGCATTTTCGGACTTCTCTTCTGCGGATGCCCGACCTTAAAATTTTCTTTTGACACGATAAAGTCCTCCCGACTTCCTTCTCCTTCGTTTTTTAGAGGGTTTTAAGATAGGCGGCGCCCGCGCAATGCCAGACCCTACTAGTGTCAGGTGAAGTGCCTGCCCTTTGGTTCATCGTTCACCGGTCAAGTCTCGCTTAGATGCAGCTGCGCGCATTCCGGGATTTTCTTCGGCCAATTCCTTTCCAAAGCCCCCCGGCTCCAGATTAAAGAAGGGTTTTAACTTCCCCCTCTTCCTTCGCCGTCATGAGATTCGGAACCTCACCCCACTGCCTCTCGGTCTTCGTTACTGCGTCTTTTTTCTTTTGGATGGGCCACCTTGCCTAATAATGAGGGGCTTTTTGCAGCCTTATTCTAAGTTGCGAGTACTTTTACTTCTTCGTTTCATCGCGCACCGTTTGCCCCCCCTGCGCGGATTAGGACCTTCCATACTGAGCTCCCCTAAGATGATGAATCTTTCCGTCTCCCCCCTTCCCCCTGCGCCCCGCCGCGATGATGCTCCAGCCTCCCGGAATGGCGAGAGCGTTTTTGCCAGCAACCGCCCTTACGTGCGCCTGACGGCATGGCCCCTTCCTGACGTCACTCGTGGCGAGTAATTTCCGTTCCACTCCTGCACTCCCTGCGACAGTCACGCATGCCGGCCTTAAATGCACGCTCTCCGCTTTTTTTTCCGGTGTAAGTCCGTCCACTTCCCTTGGAGTCTCGTTTCAACTTTATTTCTCCCAATCCTCTTTTTCGTCATTTTCTTTCTCGTGATATGTCTTTACGTGCGTCCGCGTGCCGCCCCCAATCTCTTTCGACATTGACCGACAAACCCACTTCGCTTTTGTGCTCGACCCCTATTTGGGTTCGGTTCCCTTCTTTCTCTGCGGTCTTTTGCTTGCGCTTGTACAGATGTGACGGACACTTGGCGTTTTTTTTCTTTTCTGAGGAATTGATGTTTCTCCTCTGACTGGCGCTGTTCCAACACCCCGGACTCAACCCCGATCTTTTTCTAACACCACCCCGCACAAGTGTGTGGTGTTCGTCCTGCCGCGACTGCGATCAGATCAATTTTTGTGGAAGCTCTTTTTCTTCAAAGATTCTGTTGCTGATGGCTTTTTCCCCCTTCTCCCCTCACTCACCCTTCCCTCTCGCTCCGCCTTCGTGCGTCTCCATTGCTTTTCGAAATCATGACGCAGTTGATCGGTTTTTTTTCTCGTTTCCATCATGGCAGCTGGCTGCTGAGTTTCCTTCATTTTCCTTTTTTTTTTTTTTCTTTCCGGGCAAGTTGATCGCTGTTAGGGTGGGAATTAGCGTTCTATTCTTTACTCTTTCTCTTTTATCACCTACGTTGTGAGTCGATACTTTTCCTATCCCGCCCCGCCGTAGCGTGTCGAACCCTCTTTTCATTGCACGGCGGGCTTTTTACCCGCCCTCACTGTTCCCCCACGCAAAGTACTTCTTTTCGACTGAGCGTGTTTTTGTGTACGATGTGTATGTCTTTTTTGTGTTTGTGAAAAGGCCCATCATGAACATTCGCCTCTGAACGTCAATTAAGACGCCGGCTCTTCGCTAGCTCGTCGGCATTATTGGACCCAGTTTTTCGAACTCACTTTTCCTGAGCAAGCTTTTAATGAAGCCCCACGCCAGTCCGGCTTCCTTTTCCCTTCTTAGAGTAATAGGACCCCTGAACTATACGACGTCACGTGCGGCCACGTTGGTTGCCTTTCCGCTTCCCGTGCTTTTCGTGCGTCCTTGTTTTCGTTTTTAGTACATTGGCTAATGCACCCTAGTTCCCCAGGTTCCCTCCCTACGATGTCGTCAGCCTTACATATTCAAGCAGCTTTTTTTTCGTTCCTTCTTTGAGCTGGTACCTAAAATACTTATGACCACGGAAAACAGACGGTTTCTTGTTTCCCTTTGTAATTTTCCCCCCTGAGTCTGGGGCACAGCGTGAACGACCCATTTCAAGAGAAATAAGCGGACCCCTAGCATCGAACACGTCCTGAGGTTGGTTTAATTCAGGACTATTGGCAGCTCAATATCTTCGTCTTCCAACCTCTGGACCGGACCAGTGAGCTCTTTACCCCCCTGTGGGACTCCTCATCGTGCCGTTTACGAACGCTTCCTTTCTTGTAAGGGTTTCGTACCTCGCCCACGTTCTTTTTGTGCCCCGGGCTTCCCCCCCCTTATCCTTCGCCCGTATAGACGGTTTTACTCTGAATCTTACGCAGTAATGAGTGTCCGCTCCCCAGAAGCTTCGCACCCTTCTGAGATTTCCCTTCGATCCTCTCTCCTGTTACGCGCCGACTGCGGTGAGTTATGGTAAATCCGAATCTTGCAATCGTAGATGAAACGGGGTTTTTCATCGCTTGACCCCTTTCAAGCCAAGGCGACCGTGGCTCCCATGCGTTTTCTCGAACGCGACTTTCTTTCGCCTTCTTGCAGGTCCGGACCAGAGCAACCTGCTTAACCTCTTTTTTTTGACTTTTTCCTTTTTCCCGGAAGACCCGCCTCGCGCAAGTACACCTCCTTCTCTGCGTTTAGAAGTGCAGTTGTCGGCCCCTCCATCCCCTTTCCGTTCTGGCAATGTTCATGAAGGGTGCACGCTTCGTTTTCCCTTGTTTCTTGTTAGAGCTTTTACTTTTCCAGCCCCCTGTTAAATCCCCTACTCCCTTCGACCTTCTCCCCCCTTCCCCCCTTCTTACCTTTATTAGACGATTCCTCCCCCTCGGTAGGAATGCACCTGTCGTTTTTTTTCTACTTTTTCTTTCTTCCCCATTTCGCCCTGTCTCAGCACTCCAAGCTGGTAGTAGAGCTGACCACCCGTGGTTCGAAATGGAAAGTAGCTTTGGTTCTTTTTTGTTCCTATCGGTTGGCTTATTGTCGCACGTTGAAGCACCCGCTGTTCTTTTTTGCCGCATCATGAAAATGTCTTAGCAAGGTTTACTTTTCCATTCCTTTCATTGGTTCTTGTTAGTGTGTTTCTACGGACCCTCTTTTTAATTGTCCACAGGCGTCCCCTGACCCTTCTGTCCCCCTTTGTGTTTCCTTACATTCGGTGCTCTTTATCAGGTGGTTTTGACTTCCATTTTTTTTGATTGCCTCTTGTCGTGTCAATGACAAACCACACTCCCCCCTTCAGCACGACCGGCACGAGCAACGAACAGATAATTTTTTTCCTAAGCTACCACTTTGCTGATTGCTTTTGATACCCTGACCCTATGTAGCACGTCGTAGCTTCCCTTTGGGAACGGCATTCCCCTTTAGGGCCCCCTTTCTTCCACGGCATTTTTTAACGGCTTTTGTGGTTCATTTCCTACCCTTCTTTTTTGTCTGATTGTTTTCGACTTTTCAGGAGGCTTTTTGTTTTTTTCCCCCTTTTCTCTGTTTTGATAGGTGTTATGGCCCTTTTAAAGCCTTAAGTTTGTCAGCCTGGTAAGTACCCTCCTCTACAGCGCCTCTCCAGCCCCCAGTGAAGATATTAAAAACTTCTGGCCTGCTGGCTAGTCGTTTTCCCCGTTCGTACCCCATCAGGGGCTCCTATTCCTCTATCCTGACGGGGCCGGCTTCGGCTATCTATAGATTTTTTTTTCTCAACTTTTTTTTATAGTTCGCATCCTGCAGATTTGCATATCATGGGATTTTTATGGCGGACTTTCCTTGTGCGAACATCATGATCGTTCCGCCTGCCAGGCCTTTCAGCCTTGGCAAGCTGGCAACCCACTGTTAGTTTAGTAAGAAGCTCTTTTTCCAAATAGAATTTCAACCAGGTCTGGACTTCCCCCTTTTCACTGGAAGAGTACGAATCATAGGTGTCTTTCCCTCCC
>Ga0179593_1504724_pt1 | contig 28202 bp, 29 predicted proteins | sample CZODoug2_1_08_16_FD_185931 | JGI IMG/M metagenome (GOLD analysis project Ga0179593, IMG submission 185931) | Vadose zone soil fungal communities from Angelo Coast Range Reserve, California, USA - CZODoug2_1_08_16fungal (PacBio error correction) | ecosystem: Environmental > Terrestrial > Soil >... | reverse complement strand
GAGGGTTGGCACCGGCTTTTTTCCGCTAAATCGTGGCCATCTCGTGATGTTTCAGTGGACTGACCTCCACTCCCAGTTACGTCGGCGTGACGGTTTGGGCGGTGTTTTTTCCACACCCTGGGGGGGCCCGGTGACTTCCTTTTCGCCCCGAGACCTTCAGGGTATCCTCGGTGCCACTCGTTACCCGCTGACTTATTTTCCCAATTTTCCGCCAGCCACCACGCGTCCTTTTCCCTGGATTGGGTTTGACGGTAAGTAGCTGACCTCGGCTTTTCCTCTTACCTTTTTTGTTTGCTTGTTTCCCTATGGAAGTGCCTTTACGTTTTGAAGTTGCTCTCCACGGACCTTTTCCAGAATACTTTTTTTTGCAACCTTCCCCACATACTATACTACAGAGGCTTCCCTTTTCCTGTGGTAAACCCCACCACTACGTTCCAACTCCTCTACCACTTCCTGCCTTCCTCGAGAGCGTTTTTTCCCAAGTGCAACCCTCCGCACTGTTGTAGTCAACCTCTTTCTCATTTTATCCTGGCGGCAACGATGAGTCGGGCTCCTGAACTCCTTTCCCCGATGATGGCTAAGAGTTAACTCAAGTCCACGGCAATCCCCTCTGGGTCCTAAGCCCAGCGCATCCCCCTGTTGTTCCTTGGGTTTTTGTTTGGGCACGTGAGCAATGTGACTTTGTTAAGCATCGCACCCCCTATCCGAAATAGTGGCGCGCTCAACCCCAACAGTCCGCCTTTACCCCATTTCCTGTGACGCCTATTATGTACCCATTCCCCTGGAATTCCTTCCGTTGATTCCCCCCCCCTGCCCGCGACACCTGCTTTATTTTCGTAGAGAATTCTTTCCCCCGGGAGCCTCTTTAGAGGCGTATCGTCCCTTTTACCTCTCCCTACGTAGTGTGAGCTCTTCTTGGCCAGCCGGTCCCCCTATTTTCCCCGCACCCCAGTTCCCTGACAATACCCCCCGACCCATTTTTCCACCCCGAACACGTAGCTGTTGACTGCCGTCTTCTCCCCTTCCCAACCACCTTTAGCTCCCCCCTTCTATACGGCTGCCCTGTAATTACAAGCGCCGGATGAGGACTTCGCCTCGCTTCCCCTTGCAACCATTACACGCAGCGTAAAATCGACTGGCGGTACGAGGCCGGCTACCTTTGCAATACCCTCTTCTGCTTATAGGCATCGACGTCGGATGCGACCGGCCTCCTTCATATCCCCCTCTAAACAGTCCTTTCGTAACCAGATCGACCCCAACAACGCCTTTTCAACATCCCTACATTCCGCTCCGCTCCACACATTCACCGGAATGCCCCTGCCCCCCACTTCTGCCGTCTCGACTCATGCCAAAAGATCCCGAGGCCTCCGGTCTCCCGCACCACTTTCTTCTCCACGCGAGCTGGTCAATGTCTTGGTTTCTCAACCCCATTTCGCGCCTGAGCGTATGCCCCACGTTCCGTCCTCCCTATGCAAGCTCGTTTCTATATAAGTTTCATGTCTCCTTTTTATTCCTCTCTGACTCTGATCTAAAAGCCCGGACCCGGGTCACCTTATTTTGGCGCCAGGCCCCCCACAAAAACCACCTATCGACCGGGATACCCACAACTCGGGGGTTTCCGAGTAACTGGGGGTCGGGAAATCGGTGCGAGACGGCATGGACCGTCCTGTGGTTTCCTCCCCCTATTACAATAAACATTGGGATTCATCAAAACCCTCCCGACCAGCCTCTTTTCCCCTTCCCCTTACCTCCCCATCATCGTTGTTCGGTTGTTTCTAGAGATAAAGGGCCCCCACCCTAGCTGTCACGGGTCCCAGTTCGCCCCGACTGGGCAGGCGGCATCCAAGCCTCTTTCTGTCAGTCCTTCCTCATACCAAATCCCCACCCTCTTTACAAACCCATTCTCGCCACACGGCACCAAAACGTTGGCGGAGCCCGCTCATTCTGACTAAATACTGAGCACGGTTTGTTATTCCGTGGTCGTTTCGTACTGGGGATACTACATAAACCATCTTCTTGATGCGCCCTCGGTAATGCAAAACAGCAGAGAAGGACTCCCCACATCCACAAAACCGGACCTTTTCTCTCTACCCAACGTCTGAGATCCTTCCCCCTCCCTTTTACCCCCCGGGCTTTTCGGCATCTCTCGTCTCCGGGGGCACACCCAAATTCCAAAAACTACTCATTTTCTCAGTACCAAGCAATGTACTCCCAAAGGGTCTAGGTCTTACTAGGTAGCATTTATCGAGTAATGACCATCCCCAACTTGGTCCTCCCTTTCCTTTTTCCGGCTCGAGCTTTCCTTCTTTTCTTTTTTTCTCGGGATGACGTTTTTTTGGGTCCGTGGCCTCCTTCCTGACAAGTGGCTCGGAAGGTCCCCCCTGTCTTACAAACACGGTCCCGGTTTTGTTCGGATTCGGTCGACCCATATCATATTTATTCTCGACTCTACTCCCCCGACGCGTCTACTTGTCCGTGCACTGGTCCGCCGCCTGTATGGATATCTTCTTGCCCCCTTTCTAGCCCTCGCGCTGCGAAAGCAAAAGGCCACTGAGAGCAAGTCCCCTTCAGTTCCCGACTTCACTACCCCTTTTCCCTAAGTTCGTTCCCCCCGAAAAACGTTTGACGGTATGACTAACCCTTAATTTTCAAAGGTAAACCATTGGGTTGCTTGTCGCCCGTCTGAAGGCTTTTTTGCACTCTCTTGCAAAAACAGTCTCTGGGTAACTTAACAACAGATCGCCGAAGTTTACGGGAAGGCCCATGGTACATTTTCCTAACCGACGTAGGTCCGCTACTCTTAACTACTTATATCCGTCATTTCCAAGGAACTGGACGTATTCCCCACACACCCCCGTGTGACCCTGGAAAAACCCCATCCAGAACAGCCCTTAGGCGGCTTGCCGCTTCTGAGAGAAGGTAGTTCGGCCCCTGCGGTGCCCTCTTTCCAACCCAACCCCCCCCTTAGACGATGACGCCCCGATTTCAACCGGGGTCAGATCCCTTTTTTCCATTCCCCCCGTCCTTTATTCCCGTCTTTAACCCAGTTTGGCACAAAAGCCCCGGCTACGGAGACCGGGCACCGTGATTTCCGCTCCCCTTTTATTCATCTTTCCACGGCCTAAAGACCCATCCCCGCAGCGTCCAGAACTGACACCAGGTCGGAGGTTTTTTTTTTTTTGGTACCCACCCGCCTTCTCCTTTACCTAAGCTGCTGGGACCGCGGTACCGTCGGAAGGTTTTTTTCCCATACCTGACAAACCAACGATGAACCCACGGGATCGGAGTGTCTAAATTTTTGGCGCTTTTACACGTACTCGCCGAAGCGCAGCGGTGATCCACACCCGTTCCAATCCCTGGACTAGCACCAAGCTAGTACGTATCAAGAGACAAGCGGGGAATTAGGCTCTTTCCCGACCACCCCCCCCCGTAGTTAGTCTACCGGTCCCCCCTTTACTCGTGTTCTTCTTTATTCAAACCAAGCCGGACCCAACCGGAGAAGGCCACAGAAGCTCAGTAAACCAGTTTTCTCTCAGTTCGTTAAGAGTGATCCCCCTTCCTTCCTTTTCGCTTTTTTTAAGCTGCGTTTTGGCTCCCCCCCCAGGCTTTCCCAGGGGACCACAGAATTGATAACTTCTAACACTTTCTTTTAACGTCGTTTATGCGACAAAACATTCAACGAAGATCCCTGCATCACTCCTTCCTCCGTTCACAGTCCCTCCCAATTGAAATTTTAATAAGCCCCCTTCTTTCCCTTTCATGCTACGTATCTATCAAATCAGGTAAAGTTCTCACCGAAGCGAAATGGGCAGGCCTACGAGACCCCATGGCCGACCATGTTAGCGCTCCAGCCTGGTTGATTCCACCCGGTCCATGGCCTTCCTCTCCTACGTATCAAACCATCAGCACCAATAGCCTTCACCCTCCTTTTCCCCCCAAACGGGAACCGACCGTGGTACACCCCTTCCAACGCTGTTGTTTGCCAAACCTTGGGACTTGGCCTAAATTTTCTCGTTTCCCTTCGCTTTCCTCCGGCCCCCCCCACCCCTATTGACTGATGGGTTGTCGGCGATGTTTTACTTCCACCAAATACGTGGCTTCAACCATGAGTTTATTACGCTTTCAGTTTACAATTATACTAAACTCCCTCGGTTTTGGGTAAAATGTGCCATACCTTTTTCCCATTAGCTCCCTCCTTCGGGATGCTTTCCCCCATAGGCCGCGGGCCCGCTACATCTGGCTTGTCCACCCCAACTATGAAACCTGGTAATACAACGAACGCGCTAACGAGTCCAGGTTCCTATGTACTGGTTCTTTCGTTACCTTTTTTTTTCCCGCCACAATGACCGGAGCCCGCCGACCGTTACCATACTTACTGTGTGGGGTTACCATCGACCAGACCTTCAGAACGTGTCAGTGTTTTTTCAAGAAAAGCCCTATGGGCTTCCACGTTCTTACGAAATCTACACCGTTTCACCGACCCCCCGCAAAAGCCCTGAGTAGGGTTGGTCCCAGGCGACCAGCCTTCCAATGTCCCAAACCCCCCGGCTTTTTAACCAACAGTCAACGCCTTCCTCGTTTAGGACTTCGTCCCACCTTTGTGCCCCTACATTTACACCGTGGTCCTCACAACTTCTTTTTGAGACGATTGCTTAGTAGCCCATGGAGTGACGCGCCCTCATTATCTTTTTCCCAATCAACAACTCCCATCGATTTGGTGGACATGACGTTGCCCCTTTTTAGGGGTTTTATTTTGCCTGGGCCAACCGAATCCTTATTCCCATTGCCGACATCAAGAAATTGAAGCACCAGGCTCCTTTCCCCCCCCTTCCACAAACCCTAATCGATGTCCCCCCCCGTCTGACTTCTCCCTGCTTGCTTTGTCGCCTTGATGAGAGCCCGTCCCTTACTTTTTCCACTAGACTTTCCGCCGTCGCCCTGATTGCTGATAATCTTTTCTTCCCTCTACTGCTTGAACCTCCCCCCCTTTAAAGAGGGAACATCGACGAGGATTTTTAGGCTACCGGTCATTTCGATTTTAGCTAACCAATTCGGCCTCGAGTAGCACCCACCTTTCAACCAAGAGAATCTCTGTAGTTTTTTCCCGAATCCTTCCTTCTTAAATCCCCTAGTATCCCCTACCCCGCCGCTTGCCGTTCTGCCTTCAATTCTTTCCTCTTATCCCGGAATATCCCCATCAGTAGACGGTTTTTTTTGGTCTTCCCTCCGCTTAGTTTTAACCAAACCCTCCCCCCCCCGTCCCCAAAGCAGACTTTTCAAGATATTTTTTTTGACCGGGTTGGTTTTTTTCAGTGCCCCCGTCCGTCTTTTCAGAATGAATTTACTCCTTCACTTACAGAGACGCAAAATCTCCTCCCATCTCCCCTCACATCGGCACCGCCGCTTCCAGGGGCTCGTTGCACCTTTGCAGCCGCAATATCAAGCGTAGGTTTTTTTCCGGAATTATCGATACCGCCCCACGGTCGGTACCCCATCGCCTGCCCCCTTCCCATTTATTTGAGGACTTTCCGTTTTGAGACGTGGCCATACTTGATTTCGTCTCCTCCTTTTCGTACGCCAAAACTGTCGGCAGTCCGAACTAGCGGATCTCCGCTTTTTTTTACCTCCCAAATGCCGGTTCCCTTTGTTCTGCTTTAGCCGAAACCGCATGTTTTCCCCCGATCACTACCCCTTTTTGCTTTCCCACGGCCACCAAACGGCGACTTCGGGGGACTCTTTACGGTGTCCTGCATTAATCCACGCGACTATACCCCCGTTGTGAACATAACTCTATTGGTGGGCCGTATTGCATCTCGCACGTCCGTGGGTAGTTCTTTGGCGAGATGCCGGTAGGCCCCAGCATTTGACGAGCGCCCATAGTCCACCTCACTAGACCAAAAGCCCTCTTCGCTTCTTCCCCCCCCTTCACCCCAACCTCCTCGCCCCCCACTACTCGTCACAGAGGAGCGTATTTTTCAAATTTTTTGAGATTTAACCAGCACACGTTTACGTCCATTCAGCGTTGAGTCTTAGCCCCCCCCTGCCAAGATTCGTAAGGGCCGGCTTTCCCCTTGTAAATTCCTCGGTTTTTTTCCTCCCGGCGGGGCTTTTTTTACACCGTCCGGTCCTTTCTTCCTCACACCGGACTTACTACAATTCTCCCATATAACCCCGGCTGTCTTCCCTTTTCCTGGAGGGGTCGCTTGGTTAATCCTTCTTCCAAATGCCGAACCCCACGTCTCATGAAGTCCCCCGCCCCTTTTAGGTCCCCTGTCCTTGCAATGCTCGCCTGGGTAACGCGAACCTCCTGGGTTTCCTTTCTCCGTCCCCTCGTTGATCTGCCTTTTGCGCACTTAGGGACAACGATTCGGCCGCCTCGGAATTACCGTAACCTATTTTTTTTACCTGACCCCCCGCCCGCTCGCACCGTCAAGAACTGGAGATCCAACCAGTTGACCCCACACCCCACCGGGCACCCGCTCGGCTGGCGTTTTAGTTGTCTCCATTGGTCCCTTTCTAAATTCCAGCCAGTTCCTGCCCAAGTCGACTGGACTCTCCCTCTACGCAGCCTTTTGATTTTTCCTCTCCGAGCCGGCCCACCACGGATATAACCGACAGCTCGGTCTCTACGCACAACCTCCGAGCGTAAATTCCCACTGCGCCTTTTCACCCTTAGGCCTCCCCTTCTCTTTCACATCGAATTTAAACCGAAGTAGCAACTCCAGATACTGAAATTTCCCCCCGTTTTCCCCTTAATTCTCGACTCGCTGCACCTTTGAGTCCCAATATAAATCACCCCCCCACCCTTTACAAGATCCCGAACAGCTCATTCCCAGTAAGCGCCTGTCAACACCTTGTCGGGACAGTTAACATCCCAGTCCGATCACCGATACTTAGGAATCGGCGAGACAACCCGGCCTCTTCCCCCCTGACTACCTTCTCGATATGCAATTGGGGATTGCCGTTTCGATCTAGATGCGCCTGAGCGCACCTCTTCTTCATACACCGTCCAATTCGGATCACCCCCACTACCTTCTACTTTTTTCCTTGTGCTTTTCTACCCGTTTCTTTCCATTCTCTACCCTGTACTTTGACACGCAATAGCCGGGTGGCGTTTCCCAGGACCACCAACAACACCTAATTTTGGGCCCCTCCACACCCACCTCGGGGCTACTCCCTCTTTTAAAAAACCGGCTTGTCACACCTGCCCTCCTCCTTTTCTTGGTGGTTCCTCATAGGATCATTGTTTCTGCCGCCCCATTTATCACTTTTCACCCATTGGGCGGCTCAACCAACTTACGGACACTCCTTCCCGTTATTTTTTTCCCTTGCTCTGCTATCTCCTCCCCTTGGTTTAAAAGTTTTACGAGAGAACTTTATTTCCCACCCAGATAATCGTTTTGTCCGGGACTTTTTTTTCTAACCTTTAGGGGACACCCTTGCACTAGCAAGAGCGTCCGCCGAAGTGGATACCCCCCAAACATTCCCCACCCCCATAATTTACTACGGGACGCCTTCCCCAATAGTTAACCGAGTGTGAGGCCGGCGTCAAAGACTAGGAGGATTTTTGATTAATTTGTCCTGGGTCTTCTCCCCAATTCTATGTGACATGTCGCCACCTTCCATTTCCTTTTTTCAAGGTGAAAATTCAGGACTCTAAAACCAAGACTCGCCATCCCATAACATCATCTCCCCAGCCAATCCGAGGTCCTTTTCCGCCTACCACTATTCACTCAGGTCCAGCTCCTTTGCGATCTCCTGTTTTTAAATTTGAACACCCCCCATTTGAACCCGTTTATTTCAGCGGGAGAAAAAGCCGTTCCATCCATCTTCACCTCTGTCCATCCCATGATTCTTCATTTGCTCGGTCCTGGCATTGATCTACCCATTTTTTTTATCATAGAAACACTAAATTCCTTCACTCCATTGTCCGCACTCGGACCGTGCCCCGCCAAGCTTTTCTCTAAGTGTTTATGTGGGTGACTTTTCCCTCTGAAACCGGAAATAATCCAGTTAGAGGACGCGTTTCATCCCTGGATTCCGGAGCTGGTCACATGCTCTCGGCTCGCAACCAAAACCACCGGGCTCCCGGCTTTGATATTGAAGCCCAATCCCGAAACCGTCCCGCATTTTTTCCGTTTACAGGGACGCCCCTCAAAGGTAAGATCCCCTTAATGGTTGCGGCCCTCCAGAGGAGACCATATTCCTTCTTCCCACGGTGGTACAAAATAACGCCCCCGATCGTCTTTTTTTAACTGTCCAAGGGAGGACATTTTCGACCACCCAAGTAAGGTTGTCCCTCTTTTTCCCAAATCGCATACTACCACGACGGTTTTTTTCAAGACAAAGGCCGGACTGTGAACTTTCATTTGTCTAAAATGCAAAACTGTACGTCTAGACGCTGTTCCCTGCACTTTTTTTTACTAAGCGCAGATCACGGTTCGGCTTTAGTTGGAACACATATCTTTACACCGGACCTTATCCAAACCGCAACTCGGAGATTTTCCCATTCCCATGAATTTTTTTTCACCGGAACACTGGCGCGATGGGGACTTCCTTCTCCTGGTTGGTACCCGTGGGACCCCCTCGTTTACGAGCACCCCCCTTCCGACCCCTCGCCCGTCTTTTCCAATTTGGAAAACCTCCGTGCCCCCTACCGGGGGTTTTTATTGGTAAACCTTGTTCTGAAACCCACAAACTCCAACCGGTCTCCGAAGCCCAATCCAACAAGTTTCCCGACAACATGTACGTTAACTCGTTGCCGTCGTATTTTACCAGTACTACCCTACTCAAAGCCACCTTCGTTTCGGGCCTTTGTGCACCCCCCCTTTTGTTGCGCCTCCGTCTGCACCGGACGGTGGTTGAATAATTTACTCACTTCCCCCCCCGCCTAGTCATTCGTTGTTAATATCGGTTTTACAGATTCTTTCAAGTGTCTATTCCTCCTCGCTGCTTTTCTTTTTACCGCCAGTCCCTCGTCCTTCGGGAGCAACCAACCCCCCCCCCCCCTTTTTTAAACCGGTTTCGGCCCTTTCTTTCCCACTCCCATACACCCAGGAGACCGTTTTTTTCCGACCCCCCACCCCCCCCAAAATTTCCACAACACCCCGTGTTAGCACCCGCTTTATGTTAAATTTTTGGTTTTTTCCTCGTCTCCCCCCCCCCCTCGCCAAGGTGCACCGGCTGTAGGTTCCCTACCTGCGAAGTCCTTTTTTTACCCAACTTGTTCGTTTTTTTCTTGCTGTTCGAACCCCCCCTCCTTCCTATCCCCCCCCACCTACCTAAAAAATTTTGTCTTTGTGGTTTTTTTTGGGGTTCTATGGAAATGGGTGGCGCTGCCGTCTCGTGCCGGTGTTGTGCTAGGCGACGTGGAGTAATTTTTGGTGTGCGAGGGCCCTCGCCGCCGTGTCTGGTGTCTTCCTTTTTGGGTGGGTCAACTTTTTCCCCCTCGCTGTTCCTCCCCTTCCTGCCTTACTTATCTCCATTGACCAGCCGAACGTTTCATGCGCGGGTTACGACGGTGTGTGCCTGCCTCGTCCGCCAACCTCCTCGTACATCGTCCGATATTTCCACGAACCTTTCCCTGTGGCTACTCGGTCCGTCCCCCACATCAATCTCATGCTTTTGATCGGGCTCCTCGACCTTATTTTTTCAGCCAAGGGTCGAAATGTCCCACTTACCGCCTTCGAATTACCCCGCCCTTCAATTCTTTTTTCCCCCACTTCGGTTTCCGAGAAGTTTCTGCGCTTCCTGTTCCCCTGCCTGATCTTGGGACCTTTCGGCGTCCTTAGGATGCCGGAAAGGGTCTTTGGTTCTTTTTAACCTGGATGCTACGGACGTAGCGATTATAGCCTGTACAGCCTAACTCCGTTTTCTTGTCGGTCCTCATGGTCCCCGGCTTTCCCCTTTCAGCTCTGCTCATCGTGTTGCCGTCGGCACTGCTCACCTGATGTCGTCCCCTCTGGACCCCCTCCTCAGCAAGCAGGAATATCCTTTTGATCGGTTCTGGAGCGTTCGTTTCTCTTTTCCCGAAATTGCCCTCTCCCTTATTGGACCTTATTACCATCGCGTTGAGTAATTTTGTCACAGTGCGGCGCAATGAGGATTTTTTAACGTTCTTACGAAGTTGTTCATTAGGTCCCCGTCCGCGAATCGTTACACGGCTTCACTCCAAATTGTTGGTGGGGGGGCTAACGAAGTTTTCCACCCTTTTCCCTCATGGCTCCGCACGCGCGGTAGGTTTTAGGGAATATCGCCGTTGGCCCCTGTCTCCTCTACCATTCTTTTTTCACTTCCTCTTGTGTTTTCCTCGCAAATGGCGGCAGCGCCACGATCGAGAGCTTTCCCCCAACTGTTTTGCACACCCGCGGTCAGCACAGCGTTTTTTCCTGTGTTGGTCTGGGCTTTTTTTTCCCCCCTAACTCGGCTCTACGGTCCCTGACCCCGCCCGTCTCCAGAATCTTTTTCACGCACCTATACCCACCAATCACCTTTTTTTTCTTTTGAGACCCGGGCGATCGGTCGGCGGATCGGAGTTCCTAGTTTTTATTCTTTCCCGCCAGAGTTCCCATATCCTTTTACGTCTCCTTGCTTGCTGACTTGCGTTCCAGGTTTTTTTTTTATATTTTTGCAGCCTTCTGTAGCGTTCAGAGGCCCTTTTGATGGTCCCTGTCACCCTGTAGTTCGCAGAGTTTCCCTTCCCGGTTCCCTATATCCCCCCATTGCTTCGGGACCCTGAATCGCTTTTCTGAACGGGTTCTCCACTCTTGTTTCTCACCTCCCAGCAATTTCTCCTGTCCCTTTCCAGTCTTGGTGGTTGTACTGTTTGACTTTTCCCAGTACCCTTCCCGTTTCTCGTCGCTTCCATATATCGGTCCTTTTTCTTTTTCTTCCAACCGGCTTGGTCCCTACCTTCTCCTCCCCCCTGTTTTTCAAGCGTGGATGCCTCAAGCCTCGTGACACTTCCCACGTGCTCGCACGGCCTGCAGCGCTATCCGGCCCTGTTTGTGCCCAGGTTTTTCCTTCCCTGGAGGGCTACGACTCGTAAGCTCCTCCTCCCCGTCGTACACAACCTCTAACATGCCCTTTCCGTTTTTCCCTTTTGCCGAGTTCTGCTCATGAAGTCTTTCACCTTCTGGACATTTCCGCCTTGCCGGAAGTCGACTTACGAAGCGCGGCTTCGCCCCACATTCACGACGGGTCCCACATTTGAGCTGGGGTTTTTTTGTTCGCTGTCGCATACTTATAGCAACTTACTTCCTCTAAGCACCCTTGGACGCGACTCTAGTGGGAACTGCTCCCTTTCTTCATTTTCGCCAGCCCCCGCGAACCGCTTCCCTTTTGCCCATACGATAGGTGGGTTCTGAAATCTCCTCTCGTCCGGTCTTGATAGCATATCGCCGATGTAGGCCGACCCCCCACCTTCGCTGGCACTGGGAACAGTCATTTTTCTTTACCAAAATAGCCAGACGATCTTCCCGTTCACATATCTCCATCGGCCCCGGTTTTTTTAAACCCCCCTAATTTTTCCCCCCGCGGTTCCCCCTCCCTTCTCTAACGGTTGGAATGGTTCCCCCCCAGGTGCCCTCTTTTTCGTCCCCTTCCTCTTTCTGGACTGGGCCGTAAACGATCTGCGGCGGGCTTAGGTTTTTTACCGTATCTTCTATTTCTGTGTCCACTCCAAGGATTGACGAACCCTTCCGCCTGATCATCCACCGGATATAAGGGCCCTTAGGGGTACTTTTTTATCTGTTCAGGGAACACACTTAACCCAGTCCTTCCCGCAACCCCCCCCAGACCGGGTCCCCTTACTTGATGATTTCCCCATTAGGTAACATGGTGACAATTTCCTCTTTCACACCATCCTTTTTTGCGAACTAATTGACCCTTCTTTTTCTGTCGCTTAGGACGTGATCCGCGTGCCGCCCCCTCCTCATCCCTTTTTGGAAAACCAGAGGTTTCCCCGCAGCCACGGCGATACACCCCCCCCCCGGTTTTTTGCGACACCTTCCACGGCAATCTCCTTTTTTGTTACCCGCGTTTCCCCTGGACCTCAGCTACTCTTGACAAGACCTTTTGTAAGCCCGCGCCCTTGAGGCCCACCTTCTTCCCTTTTTTAACATTTTGTCGTGGGTTTGGGGAGCCATTTCCAAACTAGTTCGATCATGCCTTCCTGTCCCCTTGACACGTTACTTCCCCCCTCCGCTGGCTACAGCCCCTTTCCCGGGCCCGGACGAAGTAAGGATCCGACCTGTGCAGTCCGTTCCAGACCTCCACACCTCGAATCACTTCCGGCACGAGCATTCCTTTCAATCACCGGATCCCAGCGGTTTTCTGTTTATCGAGCATGACTTGCGTTTTTTCTACGCTATGCCGACTAAATTTTTATTTTCCCTTTACCCGCATTTGATCGAGACTGGTCCCATTGTCGATTTTTTTCCGAACAAGGAGCCTTTTTCCTTTTTTTTTTTAGTCCTTCCCCCGACGTTTTGCGGAATTATTTTTCATCCCAAGTTCCTGTCATTGGGCCTTCCCCTTAATACTCCTGGAAAATCCCCCTGGACTTGGTTATTTTTATTTCCATTGTGGGTCAGTCCCCCTTACTTACCCTTTTGTCCCCACCCGCTCCTATAAGATTGATGGAAGCAAAACTCGGGTTTTTTTGTAAGTTGTTTTTTTTTTTTCTTTTTAATTTTTTTTTTTTTTTTTTAGCTGGTTTCAATCGATGGGATTGGTTTTTAATTTTTTGTGTTAACTCACTGGCTCTCCCCCTTTCAGGGGGATACCACACCTTCCCATTCATCCCCTCTTTGGGTCCTTCTCCCCCTCTCTTTCCTCCCTCCCTTTTTTTTTTTCGAACGAGAACGGGACACACTTTCAGGAGGCTTCCTGGCGTTCCCCGACTTTTTTTCAAGCCCTAGCCTGTTTCCTACTCCCCCCCCATCCCCAGAGGATGGACCCCACCCAAATCACTTCCCCGGTCCGAGAAAAACTCGTTTTTTTTACCCCCTAGTTGGGGTTGGCTTTCCTCCTTTCCAGTCTGAGTTTTACTGTAGGGGTACGTTAGTTCCTGGTTTTTGACGCAAATTCCTAGTTTTCACCCTTCACTTTCCAGGCCAGAGGAAGATGATCTAGACTTAACTTCACCCTTCATCTAGCTCAAAGTCGAGATCTAGTTATCCCCCGGCCCTCTTCCGGTATCCTCTTGGGGATTTAACCCCCCCCCCCACAACCCCCCCCAGTCCTTTAGGAGGTTGTTCTTCAGATTTCGGCACTTTCTGTCTTCTTTTCTCTTTCCTTATTGAGACTTTCCGATAACCCGCTCCCCTTTTTCCCGTTTTCGTTTCTCGTCAGCTGATTCGGGACCATTCTTCGGGGTGTGTATGGATTTTTATCCTGCACGAGGTCAGGAAGGATTAGGCCAAATGTGTTACCGAGAGAGATGCCCGTGTAAGTTTTGCACGGGCCCCTCCCGATCTTGTACTCTTCATCCCAGTCCTTTGTCCGTTCCTTTTCCGTATGAATTTTTCGGCTATCAGAGCCCTCCCTGCTAGAATCCTCTCCACTTTACACACCGCCATTTCTTCTCGTTCCTGTTTTTGCCAGTGGGAGACCCCTTCCCAACCTCATAGCCTCCCCCAGTGTCACTATTCCTGCTCGTGGAAGGTTGATAGCCCCCCCCCTAGTGACTGGTTGAACTTTACTTTTACTTTCCCCTTTTCGTGAGCGGGTTTTACGCTCTCCCTTCGATATCGTCCTTACTTCTCATAACTTGGGCTTTTTATGTCCACGATTTCCTGATTTGGTCCACTATCAAGTTCATTTTTTTTTCCCCCCCCGGGTCTAGGACTGAGTAGCCCTTTGGATGCCGGCTTGGGGCCTTTCCGTAGTTCAGGGCCCCCCCAGGGTGACCTTGTTTTTAACCCGGGCCACCGGACCCCCTTTTGTGATTTCTGGTACTCTGTAATGTTCGCTCCCGTCCTTGGCGGGGCCCAGCCCACGCCGCAGATTTACATTTTCTTTGAATCACCCGACGCATCGTTGCCTTTAATTTTTAACCAGTCTTTATAGTTCAAACAGGCCTTGTTTGTCCTGTTTTTCCACCCCCGTCGCTCTCTCTTTTAGTATCCAGAGGTGGTGGTGGCCTTAATTTTTGACCCATTAAGTCTTCCGCCTCCCCGTGCATTTTCCTTTCCTAGTTTTTATGACCTTTCCAGTCCACTATCTTTTTCTTATTGTCCCCCGTGCCAGGGCGCTCAGCGCCGGTGAAAAAACGGTTATACCATACCTTGCACTATCGCCCAGAGCACCACGGACGTTTTCTATCATTCCGACCCACCCACCGTCGTTTCCCCCCAACGGGTCACCATTTTCCGCTTGATTTGATGGCGATACCCTTTAGGTACCCCGAATGTTTACGCTTAGCGTTCCATTTTGGGCTTCCCCATCGACTGCTGGTCGCAATTAGAGCGACCCGTTTTTTGCACCACAAACCCATATACCAAGGGGCTGCTTTTTTTTTTCCAGGGACCTAACGTCCTTCGGTATTTCGTACCCTCCACCTATAACGACTTTTGCCCGAGATTTTTCCCGGACCCCTATTCTCCGCCAGTGCCCCCGGAGTATTTCCGAACGGTTCGGCTTGTGTCCTCTATCCGATCCGGCTTCGCCTAATGTCCATCTTCCGTTGCCCAGGCGCTGTATCGGTTTTGCGAAGGCCCTGTTTTAATTCCAACCCAGGCGTCCCGCCCCTTTTTGCAAAGGAGATCTCGTTTTCCCCCCACCGTCATTATACCGAAGACGACGGTCCGATCCTGCCCCCTAGAACTCACAAGCAACATTTGGGACCCCCCCGACTTTACAACGGTTTTTCGTTCCCCTGCAATCGCCCCCCCCGAATTCTGTTTAATATGTTCGCCTGTTTCCATACCAAATGGACCCCCCTGCAAAGGTACCCCCCGGTGGCGGACAACCTTTTTTACTAGACGTCCTTTAACTCCGAATCCCCGCTTACTTTGTTTACACCCCTGGTACCGGCCTTTCTATGCTCTACCCAGGAGCCCAATCTTTGCCCTTTGTGACCCAGTTGTTTTTTCCATCTATATACCTTTCCTATCAAAGCAAGACGTCCTAACTGCCGACCTTTCCACTGGAAAAATCCATGTTAACGCTCATTTAACCCGCCCATAGCCGACAATCGCTTCATGCCTTTTTGAATTATCCGCCCCGCTGAATACGACACAAACGTAGTTGTCACGATGAACGGGCTTTTACCTTCCCGTTTTCCTTTGGCGGACAGTACTGACTCCTGGCATCCCCACCCCCCCCAGGCTCCGCCCCCCCGAAAACACCGCCAGTTCCCCCACCCTGGCACTTAGCTCCGAGCCGCCCGTTTCTTTTCTGCGTTTCTCCTGTCTGCGTCCTCAGGCGCTACTCCTTTTCTTCCTTTTCCCTTCTTTTCCCCATCTAATATTTCGAGATATCTCCCAATGGTATTGCCAGCGGCCCGTCTGATGGCCCCAAGTGGTGCGCTTCCTTTTTTTTAGCCGGGGTTTTGGAACCCTTTCACTTTTTTCTTTTTCGAAAACCAAGAAAACCTTACCCTCACTGTCCCTTTTAATATACGTAGTGCACAGCCCACGACAGGCGACTCCAGGCGCGCATTTCACCCCCCCCCCCCCCCCTCAAAAGTCTTTCGCGCGCCCTACCCTGTGATCATTTTTCACCGCCTGGCTGTAGTGATGGTTTGCATTTGCCCAGCATCGACCGAATACGATTTTTTTTTCTTGCCTATATATTTCTCCCTTCTCCTTCCTCTTTCCTTGGTAGCGGTTCCCTCGGCCTTGAAGACTTTATTTTTTTGATGGTAGTAAGCATTACTTCCGAAATTTCCCCATGTTTTAATCACCTCCACAACCCCCACCCAGAGATAATTCGGGCACTTCCCTCGCCTCAAGTCTGCGTAATCCCCCCCTGTTGTTCACAAAACCTTTTCCTCAAACCCACTTTTATCACATATTCCACCTTCGCTTTCTCGTATCTATTCCACGGACGCGCAGACGCAGTCCTTTCCCCCAACTTTTACGCAAACGCCAAAATTGCATCTATTTGACCGGTGCCCTTCAGTTCTGGCGTCTTCTTTGGTCGACCCATGTCTATTTTTATATCGGCCCCTTTAAGACCTTAGTATCGTGACTTTCCCCCAGGGTGCCACCTCCCCCGTCCAGGGGTCTGTCCATTACTTCCTCTGACTATTATTTCCCTTATTGATTTTTCGCGAGCCCGGTCGTACCTTTCCCCCCGACCAACGATCTTTCTAAAACCCACCCACACCCCCACCCCACTCCCCCGGTTTATTTGGCTCATGACTTAGTTTTTATCCCATCTCGTGTATCTTCCCCTTCTTAAGTTCCAACGAGATCGGATCCTTCTTAAACTACAGTCCTTAGGCCCACTTTAAGCCCTCTCTATTCGCCCCCTCCGACTCCGGATAACTTCCTACCTAAACCTCGTGCCAGCGACCTACTTGTTCTAGGAAAAGGTTATTTTTCACTCTGTTTTGCCACTCCATGCCTTTCCCCCCCCGACACGTTATGAAAAACTGCCCTTTTTTTGTTTTCTTACCACCCACAGACTGTATTTGATTTGTCGCGTCTTTTTGCGTCTCTGCCTGTCCTAAAAGGCCCGGTCTACGCTGGAGCGCAGACTTTCTGAAGCATATGACATTTTCTCCCCCCCGACACTTTTGAACGAGGACACCAATTCCCCCCGGAACCCCCCCCCACCCCTATATGGACCACGACCTTTGACTTACGGTATCTTTTCACCCTTTAAACCGAAGCTTTTTGCAGGCCCTTCCTCCCCCCGGTTCCTTGTTTCGACGTTCGACGTTCAAATCTCACCAAGATTCCTCCGCCCGGTTTTTCCCCTCCGCCGGGGGTCGATATCACTTTCCACAAAGCTTCCAAACCACCTTAGACCGGTCGTCTCCCATAGAAATTCACAAGTTTTTTCTTTTCAATAAATATTTTGAGACAAATCGGTCCGTCTTTAGGTTGGAAACGGTTGTCCCTACCCGTTTTTTCTCATGAAGCCCGTACCTCGGAACCAAATGGCATTGATTTATCGCCTCCTTAATATTACCACTTTTTTTCACCGCACATCCATCTACCGGTCCCAGCCTCGACCTTTTTTGTCTTTGTGAGTCAATATTCATAGACGATTGCCCCCCCTCCCTCGGCTCCGACCCATCCCATACGTCCCACCCAGAGCTCGTTAACGGGAGACCCTTAAACATTTTTAGGTCGTAGAATTCGAACACCATTGACTTCCCCGTTTTTCCCAGACTGGTTTATATCCCAGTCGGGCCTCGAGCTAAGTTTCCCCCCCTGTACTTGCCTTCCGCAGTCCGCCTTCATTGTAATCCCCCCCACAGCCACCACCCCTTTTCTCATTCCCTTTTTGAAGAGGACCCATCGCCCCCCTTAAACGTAATTATTCCAATTACGCGACCTTGCCCGATCTTACCCACCCAAAAACATAAAAAAGAGAGACATCTTTTGCAGCTCCGTTGACCTCTTCCCTTCCGGACCTCGCCCGGGTGCCAGTTGAGTTCCAGGAATTCCCCAAAACACCCGCACTTCACACCGACATCCAAGATTCCATCTCCGAGCTTGCCCCCCTTTCCCTTCTTTCTGACAAGATTACCTGACGCAGTCGATCCTCCCCTTACCCCTCACCGGGAATGTTTCAAATCCTGACGACCCACAATGGACATTCTCCTTTAAGATTAGAGACTGTTTTCCCGGTCCTTTCCCACCCCAGTGCCGCTTTCGTAGATTTCTTGCTAGCCTTTGCCAAAGAACCTAGCACCTGCCACAGACCGTGTCGCTCTCACCCTTCCTTTTCATTGTTTGGGCGATCTGTCTTTCCGAAAAAAGTGTCAATGCCCAGTGCGAAACTACCTTTTTCTTTCAGGACGAAGTGCTTACCAGACCCACCCCCCCTCTTATATCGGGTGTGACGCCCCAAATCGGGGCCCCCCGAGTTGGTGCGTGTCTGGTTTTTTTCTAGGGGATTTTGTCGCTGGGTTTCGTTTTTCACATTGCACCTTTTTTTGTACTCAACTCCTTGCCCCGGCGCCTCTGCTTCTTTTTTCCGCTTTTTGTTTTGTAGAGATAATAGGACCGCCGTCCGTCAAGTCAAGTTATGTGTTTATGACCAGAATGGGTTTCTTCCCAATTTCCCACCCTTACCATCCTGCAGGAGGTCCCGGGCGCACCCGGTCCCCCCCCAGGTATCGCCCCCCCTCCCCTGTCACTCCCCCCCCCGAGTCTTTCGTTTCCTTATTCCCCTCAAATTTAGAGAGTCTGGTCGGATTGGTCTTATTGTTCTTTTTGCCTTTCAGCCCACTGGACGTGAAATCGCCCTCCTGGCTTTTTGTGTGGTACTTTCCTCCGCTTTTGGTTCTTTCGTTACGGAGCCTATGACTTTTTGGTCGGGAAAATACGATAGCACTAACCCTCCGACCCCCACCTTAAGTACGGTTGGTCCCGTGCTGACCTGCTGTTTGTTGATGTTGTTCATGATCATGGGGATTTTCCTTCACCCCCCGCGGCCCCCCCCTTGTGTTACCCTCCGCATCGTCTACATCTTGAAATTCCCCAAATTGTCTGGTCTGCTTATCTTTAGGCCTTCATTCCTTCCCGGAAAGTTTCCCCTTTTCTCACTGGCTTCCAGTATTAACGCGCTGGGATTCCCCTATTTTCCTGTCACGTTCCTTCCCTTTTTTGTCCTGGTAAGTGGGTTTTTTTTTTCGCCAGTTTCCCGTGCTAGGTTTCCGATCCTTTCCCGACGGACCAACGGGCGATTCCGAGTGGCCGGTTCCTGCTTACTTTTATCTGAATACCCAGCTGGGTTCGGGCCCCCGCTCTCAATCCCACCGAGTAGCGTACTCATTTCCCCCCCTGAGTCGTACGATGCAGGGCCTTTGTCGATGGCGTTTTTCCGCTCTTGTGTTATGCCTTCCCTACGTGTTTATGAGCATTCAAGCGGCGACCTGTCTTTGGTCCCACACAGCCACGATCCTCACCCGAACCTTTAACATTTTTCACACCACGGGCTCCCGCTCCAAACGCTGTTGCCTCCCCTGTTTCCCTGCCCATTCAGCCGACCACTGGGTTTTTTTTCCTGTCTGTCTGGTTTCTTTTCTTCTCGGGGTTAAGTGGTTTTGTGGGATGTATTCGAAGGGTGTTTGGACCCCCCTTTTGTGATTCGGTTTGTTCGTGCGTGCGTTTGTGTTTTTTTCTTTTTTTTTTTTTTTCCCTTGCAACCCCGGGGTTGGTTTTGTCTCGGTTTTCTCCGGCGTCGGTACGGCCTCTATTTTTTGATTTAATCGTCTCCTCCTTTTGCCTTTTTTTCATTTCGAGTTCTAGAGTTGGTAGGACCCTTCCTTTTTTGTTCCCCGTCAGGACTCTGTTTGTGTTATTAGTGACTGGTGGATTTGTGCTGGTGCGGCTTCGAAACCGGGGGGATGCACGGGGTGTCCTGATTTTACCACTGCCCCAACGGTTACCCCCTCGTTTTGGTGTGGCCCCCTTCCCATTCCAAAGGTTGTGTCGTGTGGGGAGTCGACCGGTCAGGGTGTCGTCTTTTGATCGTTTTGGCTTGGCGGCTCGGGGCCCCCTGAGTTGCGGCCGAGCCTTTGTGGGTGGTACGGCCGTGAGTGGGCTGTATCGTGGGATATTTTTTTTTTCTTTTTGTTGCCCCCCCCCCGAACATACTCCAACGCACCAGCTGGCACCCTTTTGGGGTGTGTTTTTGGTCACCAATCGTGGGTCCCGGTTTTTTTTTTTTTTCTCCCTCGCCGCTTGACCGTCACGATCCGGCGTTCTCCTTTTGTTTTGGGTTGCCGGATGTTGGGTGGCCTTCCGTTGGGATCCGCCTTGCGTTTCCCCTGCGGTGGCCTACGGTGGTGTGGAAACGTCCGGGCGACGTCCTGTTTTTGCGACTGTTTTTTCCCTGGTTCTTTTTGGTGCTTTCGTTGTTCCAGCCTTTTGCGACCCACTCGCACCTCGTCTCCAAGGAAGTACGAAACATTGTTTTCATAATCCGGTTGGTTTTTTTGTGCCTCCTATTTTCTTGACCCGCCGTTCCTTCCACCCACCCCTGGGTTTCCAACGCGTAAGAGTTTTTTTTTAGGCAGACCCTCTTTTTGGGGCAGTTGGGAGCCAGGGTCCCACTCAGGTCAGCGCTTCTGTTGCGCTCTTTGTTCCGTTTTCGCTGTTTCCCGGCCCTGCAATTCTCCCTCACTTTTCCCCCCCACTTCCGGAATCGAGCTTTTTTTTTTCGGGTTTTTCCTTTGGCGTGGTTTTTTTCCCCTTCTGCTTGCGCCCAAGGATTTTTTTACCCGGCGTGCTTGCTCACCGCCTTTCTCGTCTATTGCGATAGCGGGCATGCTAAGCTGCCCGGTTGGCCCCGTTATTGATCTCATTCGCCTGTGGGCACTCCTTTTGGCATACCCGAATCCTGAATGTGCTGTGGGTGGTTGTAACCCCGGCCCCTCGTTGTAGGTTTTTACGGCTCGCAGGCTTGTGCGGGCGTTTGTCCCCCCCAGCATGACCCTTTTCAGTTTTCCCCGTGTGGAGCCTGTTTTGGTGGGAAAATATATTACCCACATTGTTCACAAACTTTCCCTTGGGCCGCCAGCTCCTGGTGCTTTTTGCAAAATTTTTTCTCCTTCGAACGTCGTCTGCGCACGCCCCCCCGGCTTTTTCCCCCCCTAAGGGTTTATCGACCTTCCTTGACGGTCGACTCCCTGGGCTGACACCGGCTGCGTGTTAATGAAACGGTCGCCCCGTTTCTCCGGCTGTCCTTGATCCATTTTTTCATTGGGGACTCTCACGGGGTTGATTTTTGTTCTGGGCGCGTTTGCCAGTAGGCCCCCCAAACCCACACGCAGACGACTGGGCACTATCACCAAAAACTGTTCTATATGTTTGATTGGTGTGTTGGGGCTTTTTCGTGAGGTACCCCACCCTCCGGTTTTATCGCGGCTTTTGATTTTTGGGGGGGTGGCCCCCGTAATCCCCGTGCTCTTTGTTGTCTTGGTTTTTTTTTCTAAGGCCGGAAGCCCTTCGTCCTCTCTTGGGAGGGTTCTTTTCTATTCTCCTTTCCGTATTTTTTTGCCCTTGCTAACCCCAGCTTGTTAGTATGATGTAATTTTTGTACCTGTTCCAAGGTAAGATAAGGTTCCCTAGACGTTCTCCTCATTTCGTTTTCTGTCCGCTCCAAGACAGCCCCCCTCAAGCTCGCGTGTAGCCTTGGAGCCTTTTTTTTCTTTTCCCCCCCGACCTTTTTTTTTGCGGGTTTTTCCGGTGCGGCGATGGGCGCCCTGAAGCTTTCCCCCGATTTTTTTCATATTACAGCGAATGCCTTTTTTGGAGGCTTCTACGAAAAAACCCGTTCACACCCCGGCTTCTCCCGTTCTCCGCAATCCCTCCCTTTCGGTGTTGGCTAATTAGATAGGTCGCCTACCCCCCCCTGCCTGACTCTCTCTTTTTCTCCCTCTTTTTTGTCTTTTTCTTCCTTGCAAACTGGAGGTGCCATGCTTTTGAGATTTCCCCAAACCTCCTTGTTTTGCGGATCCCGCGTTTCGAGCCTGGTTTTAATCCTTTGGCTTTCTCCTGGGTCCCGCCGACCGTCTATTAAGTCGTTCGTACGTCGTCCGACGGTTTCGCAACTAGCGATTGAAAAAAAAGGCCCCCTTAGGTTTTTTTTTGTTGCTTTATTTTTGGTTCGGGGGCTCCTTTCCCTGTTGGGTTCTTTTTTAGTGGGCGTTTTGGTTCCAAACCAAAAAATATTGGGATCGCCCCCCCTATAAACAACGTGTTTTGAAGGTGGTTTGTTTACCCACTACCAACAACTCCAGGTTTGGTTCTTTGTGTTTTTTTTTTTTTTTTACTTCACCAACATGCCCCCATTTTTCTTTGTGGACGTGGTCCTGGTGTTTTGGGTTTGCCCGAAGGGTTGGGGGGTATTCTCTGGGGGGATTTTGGTTTTGGTTTTCTTTTTTTTTCCCAATACTTTGGGGGGGGGTGCTTGTCTTTGTCTTGTTGTTTTTTTGTTTTTTGTTTTTTTTTTTTATGTTGTGTTGTTTAACCATTGTTGGAGGTGTTTTTTTGTTCTGGGGGTGGGGTTTTTTCGTTCCACCATTACCCTTTCCCATTTTTTTTTTGGTTTTTTTTTTTTTTTTTTTCCTTCGTTGTTGAGCGTTTTTTTTTTTTTGGGGGGGGGACCCGTTTTTTTTTTCCTTTTTTTCGGGCTGGGGGAAACCTTTTGGGTTTTTGTTCTGAGCGGCGATATTCGAAAAACTCTGTTTCTTGGGGCGTCCCCCGGGTTCCCCTTGGGACCTCCCAACCTCAGGTTGGGTGTGTGGTTCTTTTGTGATTGTTTTTTTTTCTTTTTTTTTGGTTTGTTGTTGACTTTTGTTTTTTTTTTTGTGTTTAAAAGTTTGATGCTCAGAGGGAGTCTTCTCTTTCCTTTTTTTTCTAATGGGGTTTAATTCCCCTGACCAGGGGTGTTTGGTGGTGGGTGTCTTTTTTGTCGGAAACATGGGGGGGGGGGGGCGCTTTTCCTCCCGTTTTTTTTCGCCGGGGGGCGGGTGGTGTTTTGGGGGGGGGGGGGGGGTGGGGTTTGGGGGCATTTTTTTCGGTTTTTTTTGGTGGCGGGGGGGGGTTTTGCACCCTCTATTTTCTGCGGGGTTTTCCCCAAAATTTTTTTTTTTTCTTCGGGGTTTCTGGGGTGTGTTTTTTTTTGTTCTGGTTGGTGTGGTGGTGTTTTGTGGGTTTGTTTTGCTCTCTTACTTTGTTGTTTTTGGAAAAACAAAAACAACAAAAACCTCTTGGTTTTTCTTTTTTTTTTTCGGTTTTCGATTTTTTTTTGGGGTGTTTTTGTTTGTTTATTTGGGTTTTTTTTGAGTTTTGGGGTTTTATTTTTTTAACCAACCCGGGACTTTCCCTTTTTTCTGCTCTGGGATTTCACAAGGGATTTGTTCGGTTTGTTTCTCTTCTGTTTTGGGTTTCTTTTGTTGTGGGTGGTTAGTCCTACGTCTGCCTCGTCTTTTGGTGTTTTTTTTCTGGCCCCCCCGAAAGGCTAGGGTTTTTTTTTTTTCTTTTTCCCCCCTTTTCGCTTCCAACCAGCTCCCGACTTCATTTGTGTTTCTTTTTTGGGGGAGTGGCTGGGGGAATTTTTTAATTGTGGGTGGGGGATGCTGAAAGAGCCTTGTTGTGGTCCAAGTGGGGGTTTGGGCGTGGCATTTGGGTTGCTTTAGGTGGGGGGGGGGGGTGGTTGGCCGGGGTGGACGAGACAATTTGTTTGGGGGGAGTTTTTTTTTTTTGTTTGTGGGGGTTTTTCAAAAGGTAGTTTGGTTTAAAACCCAGCACTTGGTTGGGGGCGGTTTTGTCCGGCCACCCCCCCCCCACCCAAACATTTAGGGGGGGGGGGGTTTCCATTTTCAACGGGTCCTGGTTGGGTTTTTGCTCATTTTTTGGCCAAACCTCTCCCCCCCCCCCCCCTTGAAAAATTTTTCTTTTCAAAAAAGGTTTTTTTGTTTAGAGTTCCACTTCCCACACCCCCAACAACTTTTTTGGTTTTGTTTCCCCCACCAAACCACCACAAACCCCTGGGGCCCCGGGGAACCCCCCCCCCCCCCCCCCCCCCCCTTTTCTGATTGGCTATAAACGGCGCTTCCTCCTCCTTCCCTGCAGGTAAAAAAAAAACCCCTTTTCCTTTGCCCGTGTGGGAGAGACAAAACGCGCCCCCCAGCCCCCACTAACCCCCACCTTTATGCTGGGCAACATAAACGATCCGGTTGGTGCTTGCTGATATGGTTTAGCTGCCCAGCGTCCCATCCCCATCTGCAAAAGTGGGGTGGCCTAGTCCCCCCTGACCGCAGCTGCGCCTTTGGGGAAGGGTTGGGAAGGAAAGGCCGGCCTTTCCTAAAATCCAACGAACTTACACAACCATACCCCAACCCCACCCAAAATTAACCAAAATTATACTTCGCGAAAAAACCTTTTAATATGAACAAAAACTTTTTTTGCTGCCCCCCACCCCCCTCACCCCAGCTTCATGTCCACGCCGACCCAAAAAAAAAAAATCCTCACCCTCATAACCGACAAAAAAATTGGTGCCCGTTTTCAAGCCGCCCCCAATATACTCAAAAGCTGTGGTGTTTTATCTGCAGTTGACGCGAAGACCCTTGCCTTTCGTTGTGTGCCTGGTATCGCACTCCCTCTTCAGGCTCTTGAATTGGGGACGGAGTTCCTTTTTAGTCCGGGCGGTCCGGTTCGTTCACAACTCAACCCTGTCTTTCTTTTTGTGTGCCCGCAGAACTGTTGGGGTGGGGGGTTTTGGTGGTTTTTTTTCCACTGTTCCCACCACAACTGGAGGGGTTTAAGTGTTGAACACGCTTTAAAAAGAAATTTTGTCCCTTTTAACCCCAAAAAACCCCCCCCCCCCCCCCTCCCCCCCCCAACCCCCCCGAATTCTGTCCCCTCCTTTTACCCCTTTTCCTTTTATTTTTTTCCCCCTTTTACCCTTAGGGGGTCAAAAGTTTTTTGTTTTTTTTTTTTTTTTTTGGGCAAAACCTCCCCGTAACAGCCGGCTTTTTTGTGGGGTTTTCTTTGACCTTGTGGGGACCTTTTGTTTTGGTTTGGGGGGTGGTTTTTTTGTACATTTTTTTTTTTTGGTTTTTTTGGGGTTACCTGTTTGGGGCCCAGGGGTGGGTTTTTCAGCCGGGGGGGAAAACCCGTTTTTTTGATTGTTTGTTTTTTCCCAATTTATAATGCTGTTTTTCCCAACCAGGCTTCCCCCCCGGGTTTGTTTTTTGTTTGAACCAAAACTAAATTGTTTTTTTTTTGTTTTTCCCGTTTTTTTGGGCTTTTGTCCCTTTGTTTGGGTCCAAACGGAGGGGTTGTTTGCTTCCCCCCCCCCCCCCCCCCCCTTATTTTTTTTTTCCCCCTTTTCTTTTTTTTTTTTTGTCCCGTTTTTTTTTTTTTTCCCAAGTTTGGGGGCTTTTGCCCATGTGTTTTTGGGTTAACTTGGGGGTGGGGGCCCGGTTTTTTCCAAATTTTTCGTTCCTTTTTTTCTTTTTTTCAGGTGGGTTTTTTCTTCGGGGGTTTTTTTGGACAACTCTTTTTCGTCCCTTCCGTTCGGGGGGAATGTTTCGTAACCGAGGTTGGGCCCCGGGGTCTTTTTATTTTTTTGGGTTGGGGGGGCACACTGTGGGACTGGGTTGTTGGTTTTTGGGGGTCGTTTTGGGGGGTGTTGGGATTGTGGGACGTTTGTCCCCCCCCCTGGACGGGTTTTTTTTTATTAACTTGTTTTCTTTTGAGTGGAGTTGGTTTTTGTGTGGGGGGTTGGTTGGTTGTTTTTCCCTTTGGTTTCATTTTTTTCTTTTTTTTCCTTTTCAAGGGGTTCCCTGTCCTTCTAGGTGGGGGTTTTTTATTAGTTTTTCCCCCGTTGGGGCCTTGGGGTATGTTAATTTTCACCCTTTTCAAGGGCTTTGGGGAACAAGGGTTACCCTCCCCCCTTTTCGGGGGGGGGGGAGTGTTTCAGCTTTTGTTGGAAACAGTTTGGTGAAAAAAAACTTTTTCCCCCCCCTAAGACCAAAACCCACATGGGTAAAAAAGGGGGGTCCTTGTAAACCCCCTTGTTTTTTTTTGTTTTGGAACCGGTATTTTTCCTTTTTTTTTTCTTTCCTGTTTTGGTGGTGATTTTTTCCCCCTTTTTTTCACACAATTCCGGGGGTTTTTTCGGGGGCTGGTTTTTTTGTTTTCCCCTTTGCCTTTTCCGGGGGGGAAAAAAAAAGCCTTGGTTGTTTGGTTTTCCACCTTTTTTTTTTTTGGTGAAAAATTTTTTGGGAAAAAATGGCCCCAGGTCTCCCCAATTTGTGTGTATTGGTTTTTTTTCAGTTTTTTTTTTCCCCAAAACCCAGTTTTTTCTTTTTTTTTTTCCTTTTTTTGGGGATCGTTTTTGTCCCACCCAACCCCCAAGGGTTTTGCCTTTTTGGTGGATTTTTTCTCCGAAAAATGTTTTATTTTTTCCATTGCCACGCCACTGTTGCCCCCTTGCCCCCTTTTTTGCTGTTTTTTGCAAAGCTAAAAAAACCTTCTGCTTTCCTTTTAACCCCCCCCCCCTCCGGTGTTTTGGGATTGTTTTGTTGTTCCCCTGGTTTCCGGTGTTTGGGGGTTGGGGGGGGGGGTTTGTGTTCAGGGGGGACCCTTCCCAACATTTCCGGGGGGGGGCTTGGGGGGCCCCTTTATTTAACTGCTCTTTTTTGTTGCCGGTTTGGGGGGTACCCCCCTTTTTCCCCCCGGGTTTTTTTACCCACATTCATTTGGGGGTAAAAAAACCTGTTTTTTGTGGTTGGTTTTTTTGGGTTCATAGGGGGATTTTTGGGTCCCCTCCTTTTTTTTTTTTTAGGAAAAAGGGGGGCCCCTTTTTTCGGGGTTCCCCCATTGGTTTTTTTTTTTGGCGTTTTTGTGGTGGGGACGGGGTCCAGTTTGGGTTTAATTGGCCGTGTTTTTTCCCCTTGGGTTTCAACGACACCTTTTTTTCCCTTCCCAGGGCTCCTAAAACCCCCCCCCCCCTTGACCCCTTTTTTTTGGCCGGGCCTTTGTGGACTTTGGATTGGGTGGGGTTTTTTTTTTTTTTGTTTTTTTTGGTTCGTCGGGGTTTTGTTTTTCACATTCCGTCTGCACCATTCCGGGGTGTTTTTTTTGGGTGTTCTGTTTGGTGCATCAAAAAAACAAACCCAATCTTAATTTTGTTTTTTTTCCCCCCCCCCCCCCCCCCCCCCAACTTTTTTGGGTGGGGGGTGGGGGGTTGACCAAACAAAAAAAAAAAAAGGGGGGTTTTTTGGGTGTTTCCCCCTTTTCCCCCCCCCCCCCCCCAAAAAGGTGTTTCCTTTTTTTCGGACCCATTCGCAACTCCCGGGAGGTTTGTTTTTTTTCAAAAACTTTTTTCCCCCTGTCCCCCCCACCAAAACCTTTTTGTGTCCCCCCCCCGTCACCGGGCCCAAAAGTTTGGTTGGGTTTTTTTCCAAAGTTTGGGGTCCCCGGGTTCGGGACGGTTTGTGCAAAGTGGTTTTGCCGGGAAACAAAAAAAAAAGCCCGGCGGGCGTTTTTGACCAAAATTTTCCCCTCCTCCCCCATTTATTCCGGTGCACCCAAAAAAATCTTTTTTCCCCCTTTTCAGACTTCCTTGGGTTGGTTTTTACCCGCACAAACGCCTTTCCCCCCCCCCCCCCCCCCCCACCAAAGGTTTTTGTTTTTTTACCGGGCCAGTTCCACCCTTTTTTTCAAAAAAACACCCAACCCTTGGTGGGATGGGGCTCCAATAAAATTTTTTTTTTTTGGATTTTTTTTGTGTTGGGGTGGTTTTTTTTTTCTCCCCTTTTTGGGGGGGGGCTTGGAACCCCAAAAAAAACCACCACAAACTTTTTCGTGCCTGTTTTGTGCCCACCTTTTTTCCTCGCCCCCCCTTTGGTCCCAGGATTTTCTTTCCCGGCTGGAAAGGGCTTTTAAAGTGCTAAATTTTACCCTTTGGCTGGTATTGCAGTTGAAGAAACCTTATCCGTGTCCCCTTTGGTTGGGGGAGGGGGGGGTTTGCCCCCCCCTTTGCACCTGAGGCCGATTCTTTGGGCGGGGTTTCCCCCTTCGTTGCGGGGCTAATTTTGTTGTGTTCTCGGCGGAGATGACCTCTTTGCTTCCTTTTTTGCATTTCGGTTTCGGCAAGGTCTTGCGTTCAGGTGCCTCCCTCTTTTTTTTCTCTTTTCCGTGCCCTTTTTTTGATGTTTGATTCCCGTTTCCTAAAAACAAATGTTTTTTTTTGCCTGTCGGTTTTTGTTTTCAGGTTGCCTTCCTTTGGGCTCTTTTTTTCTTTCTTTCCCTGTTTTCCCAACCCCTTCAATTACGCCAATGCTTGAACTTGGAAATCGGCTTTGGGTTTTTTCTTCTCTTTTTTTAGTACCTTTGTGTCGCCAAACTTTTTATTATTTTTACCGTCTATGGCTTTTTTCTTAAATTCCTTCAAGGTTTTGAGTAGCTTTTCGTCCCCCGCGACTTCTTTTTTTCCAAGGCCGTATCTTACCCCTACCCCCCCTCCTCTTCCGGTGTTGTTCCCCCGGGTGAGTAGATATT
>Ga0179593_1674809_pt1 | contig 28210 bp, 35 predicted proteins | sample CZODoug2_1_08_16_FD_185931 | JGI IMG/M metagenome (GOLD analysis project Ga0179593, IMG submission 185931) | Vadose zone soil fungal communities from Angelo Coast Range Reserve, California, USA - CZODoug2_1_08_16fungal (PacBio error correction) | ecosystem: Environmental > Terrestrial > Soil >... | reverse complement strand
TCCCCGCTTTACCCCCCAACCGTTGGTGTTCCCTCCCCCCACCCCGCATTATGGCGTGTGTTTTTTTTTGTGGTGGCCCCCCCCGGGGTCCCCGCCCCACCTTTGGTTGCCCACAAAATTTGGTGCAAAACACAAACCCACCGTAGTCCTTTGGTCGGTTTGTACGGGGTTGGGGGGGGCGGGGTGTTGTGGAAGTTTTTTGCCTGATTTTTTTGGACTTTTTTTTTTTTTTTTTTTTTTTTACATTCCCCCCCCTTTTAAAAACCCCCCCCAAATTACCCGGGGTTCGGGGGGTGCCAACAACCCAACCACACACCAAAACAAAACCCCCAAGTTTTTTCCGGGGCCCACCCCGGGGGCACTTTCCCCCGCCACACCCCAACCCCCCCAACACCCCCAAACTTGTGGTTTTTTTCGGAAAAAAACACACCCCCCCAAACCACACACCCCAACCCCATTCTCGAACACAAACCCGTGCCCATTTTTTTGGCACAACAAAACTTGGTTTTTTTTTTTTTCCCCGAACCAATTCTTTTTTGGTTGGTTTGCGGGTCCCTGCTGGGGTCTGGGGGGTGGGTTCTTCTGGGGGGTCCTGTTTTTGACCGTCTTTGTGACCCCTCAAAGGTTTTTTTTTTCCCCCAAGACCCCCCTTTTTTTTGTCTGGTCTTTGACGTTGTCCTTTAACCCAACAACACCCCAAACCCCAAATTGTTGGGTTTTTGTTCCCACCCCCCGTGTTGGTGGTTTTTTTGGGGTGGACCCAACCCCCCCCCCCCCTTTTGGTGCCATTTTCCCACATTTTTTTTTTTTTTCCCCCTGTTTTTTTCCCCCTTTTTTGGGGGGTTGCCCCTTTTTTGTGGGATTCAGTTTTTCTGTTCCCTTTTGGTTGGGCCTTCCTGTCAAACACCCAAAAACAATAGTGCCGGGTTATTTTTTTTTTTTAAGTTCAGGTTTGTGGGCCCCGGGGGCCCCATTGTCCCCCCACCGGGGGTGTTGTTTGCCCTTTGGGGGGGGGAACTTTTTTTACCGGATTTTTTCCCCCCCCTTTTTTTGTTGGACCCCCCCCAAAAAAAAAACAACCCCCCTCCTGTTCCCAGGGAATTTATTTTTTTTTCCTTGTGCAACCAACCCATTGGGGGGTTGGTTTTTTTTTGGAGTTTGTAAGTTTTGTCTTCACAACACCCACAACCCAAACTTCATTTTTTTTTTTACTGGAGTACCCCCAACAAAAAACAACCATTTTTTACATATATTCATTTCCCTTTTCTTCTCGTGTTTCCTAATTTTTTGGGGCGTTTCTTCGGGAATTTTTTTTTACCAGGAAGGGTTGTTATTGGGTTTTTTTGTTGGGGTTTGTTTGGGAACAGTTCCACCTTTCGCTCCATTGGGGGGACGGCCCTCCCCCCCCCACCAAACACTTTCCCGCCTTTTTTGGCAAGTCCTGAACCACCCCCCCCAAAACACCCACCCCCCCCCATTAACCCCCCATTTTTTTTGGGGGGGGGAAAACAAAAAAAAAAAAAAAATTTCATTTTCTTTTTTGGGGACGGGGCCCCCCCCCCCAAAAAAAAACAAAAATTTTCTTTTGGGGGGGGGACCCCCCCCCCCCGTTTTTTGGTTTTTTGTGGGGTTTTTTTCGGTAGTGTATCTTTCCCACATTGTCCCTTTTTTGCGGGGGTGTTTGTTTGGTGGGGGGGTTTCCCAGGTTTTTTTGTGGGGGCAAAAACACACAAACCACCCGATGGGGCCCCCCCCAGGTTCCCCCCAAAAAAAAAAAAACAAACCCCCCCCTGTTTTTGATGCCATTTTTGCGTCCCTTGGTTTTCGGTTTTTTTTTCCTGTGTCCGGAACCGTCCGGTTCCCCCCCCAAACCACCCCCCAACCCCAAAAAAACCAAGGGGAAAACACCAACACCACCCCACAAAAAAAAACCCAACCCCCCCAAACCAATATCAAAAGAAAAGTGTCCCAAACGTCAGAAACACAAAACAAAAAAAAACCCCAGGACAAATACCCAACCCAAACAAAAAACACCCCCCCCCCCAAAACCCCCCAAACCAACCCCCCAAAACCAAAACCAAAAAGGAAAAAACCCCCCACCTGGAAACCAGTGTCCTGGTGACACGTCCACCCCAACGGGGAAAAAAACTTTCTTTTCTTATTTTTTGGTCGTTCCAAAAACCGGGGGTTTGCGTTTTTTTTTTTCGGGTTTCCCCCCCCCCTTTTTTTTCGATGGCCGGGGGTTACCCCCCCTCAAGGGTTTAGGACCCCCCAAAGACCTGTTTGAAAAACCCCCAACCTTTCCCGGGTTGGGCTTGTTGTTTGTTTTTTTTTTTTTTTTTTTTTTGTGAATTCTCTTCTCTAGTTGTCCTTTGGAGTTTCGGGTTTTATTTTGAAGCTTTTTTTTTTTTTTTTGGGGGTTTTGGGACCACCCCCCCCTTTGAGAAACGGGTTTTTTTTTCTTGGGATTTATTTTTTTTACACCCCTGGTGTTTTTTTTTTTTCTTGGGATTTTGTTGTGGGGGGGTGCCCACCCCCCTTTTTTTTTTGAGAGGAGTGGGGAAAAAACTGTGGTTTTTTTTTTTTTGGTTTTGGGGGGGGGGGTTTTTTTTTTCCGTTAGGTTAACTTTCTATATTTTTCCCCACGGGGCAGGGGCGTTCTTTCCCCCAACGTCCCCCCATTTTTTTTTTTTCCCTTGTTTGTTGGGGCTTCTTTTTTTTTCCCGTTTACACCCACAAATTCTCAGGTTTTTGCCCCCAGTTGCCAAAGTCCTTTAGTCCCCTTTTTTGGGGTGGGGTTTTTTTCCCCCCCCAAGGCTCCCTTTTTTGGTTGTCGGGCGCATTTTTTTTTCTTGGGTTGGGTTTTGTCCCCCACCCAACTTTTTTTTTTGTTTTTTGTTTGTTGGTTTGTTCCCTTTCTGGGAGGGAACAAAGGCACTTTGGTGGCCCCCCCCTAGGCTTTTTTTTGTGGGGTAAACCTTTTGGGGCCCCCCCCTGTGGTTAGCCCTGTTCCCCCCCACAAGGGTTTTTTCGGTGTGGCGAGCGGGCTCCGGCCTCGTTTATTGAGGTTTATTTCGTTGGTTTGTAAATTTTCATTACCTTGTTTGACCCCGGGGGTTGCCTTTTAAATTCGGTTTTTGACGCCACATTTGGTCCGGGTGGGTTTTTCTGGGGTTTTTTAATTGGGTTTGGGTTTTTTCTTTTTTTTTTTTTTTTACGATTACAGCCCCTTTGGGGGTCTTGTTCCGGGGGGGGGGGTGGGTGGAACCCCCCTTGTGTTTTTTTTTTTTTTATTTTTGTGGGTGTTCCTTTGGCAACCGGGTGTTCTTTGTCCCCACCTCCCCCCCCCCCCCCCCAATTTTTTTTTTTTTTTTGGGACAACTTGTTTTGCCCCCGGTTTTTGGGGCCAGTTTTGGTTTGACTTTTCTTTTGGGTAGTTTTTTTTTTTTTTTTTTAGAGGCTACCCTTTACAATTTTCGTTATTGGCTTGTCCCAAGTTGCCCCCCTTCTGCTGTGTTCTTAAACCTTTTATTGGAAGTTTTCTGTCTTTTTGGTTCTCTGGGGGTTCTTAACTTTTTTTCCTTCTCCTTGCCAAGCCACTTTCTGTTGTTTTTTTTTTTGGGTAACCCTTGGTTGGGGGGCGATTGGGGTTTTTGAGCGCGCAGGCGGGGGAGGGGGACTGGCACCCGTGTGGGGCTTCTTTTCGGTTTTTCCCCCCCCCCCAAGCATTTTTACCAACCCCCAGTTGTCTGGGGGTTTTCCCCTCCCGTGTTTCGTCCCCCAAACAAACCCTCAGTTGGGGCCCCTTGGGGCGAGCCACACATGGTAGGGTTCAAGATGCAAGTTTTTTTTATCTTGTCACGTAGCACACCGTTTCCCCCTGATGTCATAAAGTGGGGGTTTGGTGGGCCCCATTTCCCATCCAGACCGAATAGTTCCATGGTGAGGAGTTGGATGCAAAAACCAAAACCCAAAACCCTTTTTTTGTAGGTTTCTTTCCTCCCCCCCCGTGCTATTCCGTCAACCAACCCCAAAAAGGATGTGGTCTGACCAAATTTCTGTGTCAAAGATTTTTTTTTTTACCCAACCTTCTTTTAAATTTTTCTTTGTGTAGCGGGTTGCAGGAAAAACAAGGAAAACCACCCCCCAATGGGGGGGGGTGTTGGCGGGGGAATTTTTTTTTTTTCTTTGTGAGAACCTGGGAGCGACGTGCCAAGGAAGTCGGCTCCCGGGGGTGGGCCCTGCTCGCGGAAAAACAAAAAAACCAACCTTGTGGGAAAAAACCCACAAAAAAGGCCTCACCTTTTTTCCTTTGTGTTTACCCCGTACGCAACCACCCAAACCCGGGTTTTTTTTTTTGTTGTTGTTTTCAAAAAAAAAATTTTAGGGACCATTCATATCTCAATTGGTCGTGCAAAAACAAACACAAAATACAGCGGTGGCCCTTTTCTCAGAGGTGTTGTGGGGGGGCTGGCCATCTTATTTTTTTTTTGTTGGGGGGTGTGTCCCCCCCCCACAACCAACCATTTCAAAAAAAAATTTTTATTTCCCGTCCGTTTCCCCCCACCAGGGGGTGGGGGAAACGGGTGGGGGGTTTTCAACGTTTGTTTTTTACCCCGTTTGTTCATTTTGTAACTGGTTTGTCGTTTTCAAAAATGAGGTGGGTCAAAACCCAAACCCAACCCCACCCCAAAACCCCCAACCACCTTTTTTCGGTGGTGACCCTGGCGTGGTTTTGGGAAAAACCAATGCCCCCCCCCACTTTTTTTGGGGGTGTTTCTTTTGGGGGTTGGCTTTTTTTTTGGGGTTGGGGGGTTTTGGGCCTGTTCCCAACCCCCCAGGTGGGGGGTGTTTTTTTGTTCACTGTATCCTTTGGTTTCCAAAAAAAAAGGGGGTCGTTTGGGGGGGGGTCCCACTGCTGGTGGTTCCCCCCTCACCGGCCTTTTTTGGGGAACGGGTGGTGGCTCCCGCCGTGTTTTCTCCCTTCCTGGCTGGGAGCGGTCTTTCATCTTTTTTTGGGTTTTTTGTTTTTTAATTTTTTTTGAAATTGTCGGGTTTGTTTCCTTGGTTGGGGGGGTTGTGGGGTTTTGTAAAAAGGGGGCAAGAACCCAAAATGTCGGCACCTCGTTTTCCCCCCCAACCCAGAAAAAAAACAAGTTTTTGGGCGGTTTTGGTTTTTCCCCGGCGGGAGTCAACATTACCAAAAATAAAAAAAACGGTTCGTTTTGTTCTGTGTGTGTTTTGACCAACAACCCCCCTCGACCCAAACCCAAACAGTTTTTTTTCCCCCCCCTCTGGTTGGTTGTGTTATTGGTTTTTCCGGTCGGACGCCCGGCCAATTTGGCGAGATCGAAAAAACTGGTTGGGCTGGTTCCTTTTCCAACCAAAGGGTTTTCCTTTTTTTGTTGTTCTAACCAAACACCCCCCAACCCTTTCCTTCTTGTTTTTGAAAACCCAAAAAGGGGGGGGGGTGGCGGGGGAGAACCCTGGTTTTCACATTTTTCAGGTGGTGGGAAAGGTTTCTTTCCCCCGGTTGGGGCCACCACCTTTTTTGGGGGTGCTGTGTCCCCCCCCCCCTTTTGACTGAACAACAAACCACCCACACAAACCACATTTTTCTTTTTTTTTTTTTTTAACGTGGGCTTGGTGGTTGCGCTGCCTCGTACAACAAACACCCACCAAGGGTTGGTCTTTGCACGGGGTGCCGTCTTGCTGGTTTCGTTGGGTTCGAGCCCCCTTTTTCTATCCCAAAAACAAACCGCCAAAAACGAAAAAAACACTGGTGTTCACCCCCTGGGTTACGTTTCCTCCTGAAAAGGTTTGTTGAGATGATTTCTTTCTGTGATTGGTTCACTGAGCACTCCCCCTGGTGGGGAAGACTGTTTCTGGACCCCCAGTTAAAAACCAATGTTTGAGGGTGTTGTACCCCGGGCGTTATACCCCCAACGTGCTGGTCAACGTTCGCGTCCCTTTTTTGAACTGGTTGTTTGTTTCGTAAGGTGTGGGTTAAACCAAATCACACCCCATAAATCCCCTTTGAGGGTGTTTCCCTTCTTTTTTCTCCTGTTTCTTTTTCGGTCCTCGGTTGGGCCGCCTTGTGGTTTGGTTTGTTAGGGGGTGGAGGGCCCCCGGGTGTTGGTCCCGGGTCCCGGGTGGGCTAATTCGTTTTTTTTGTTTGTCTACCACGCCCCTTTCACCCACAAAATGGCATGTTGGGGTGGGGGGTTGTTTAATTTGGGGGGGGTTTGGGCTGTGTTTTTTTGGTTTGTTGGTTTGGTTGGGGGGGGGGGCGGGGGGATTGGTGGGGTTGGTTGAATTAAGGGTGTGTTGGGGGCTACAACCCTGGTTGTACCGTAAAAACCTTCCAAAAAAACCCAACGGGTTGGTTGTTCTTTTTTTTGGGGCTTCTTTGGTGGTGGGTTTTCCTCCTTTGTTTTTGGGATGGGGGTTTTTTTCCCCCGGGGGGCTGAAACCCCCCCCCCCCCCCCCAAGTTTTTTTTTGTTGGGGGCTTTTGGCCAAACGTTTTTCTTTCCTTTTTTTGCACAGAGGTAGGCGGTGGGCGGGTTGGTGGGGGGGCCTCTTTTTCATTTGGGGGGCTCCGGCGGGTCAACATTTGTTGTTTTTTCCCCCTTTCTGCCCCGGGGTTTTTTTTTTTTTTTGCTTTTGTGGGTCCGGGGGGTTCTTGTTGGTTTGTTTGGATGGTTTTTTTGTTTTGGCTTTTTCGTGGCCGGGGGTTTTGGTTTTTTTGTTTTGCACCCCTCCAAAAATTCCGGTTCCAATACCTTGACGTGGGTTTGGTTTGGGGGAAAAAAATCCCCCCGTTTTTGTGTTTCCGGGTGGGGCATCCCCTCCTGTGGGCCCCAACACCCACCCACCCCCCCAGTTTGTTTTTGGTCAAACTGCGTTTCCAGTCTTTGGTTCAATTATTTTTGCTGGGTGCATCACAAACAATAAGCGGTGTTGACCATTATGCCCCTCCCGGGAACAAAAAAAAAACCCTACAAAAAAAGTGTGTGTGTGTGATTTCCCCCCCCCTCCGCAAGTTTGTTTTTATGAAAAGGGGGGGGGGTTAACAAACTGTTTTTTTTTTTTTTTTGTGGGTGCCCAGTCAGCCCCGACACCGCCCTTTTCCCCCAGGGGTTTTGGTTTGGTTGGTTTTCCGGGGTTTTTGGTGTTTTTCCCCCAATTGTTTTTGGGGAATTTTTTTTCCCCCCCCCCCATTGGTCGTCACCTGCCCCTTCTTTCCCAATTGTTTTTTCTTGGTGGTGGTTTTCGGAACCCCCGTTTTTTGCTTCCAGTTTGGTCTTGTGGCGGGGGGGCCCCCCCCCCCCCCCCCGGGGGGGGGGGGTGGGGGATTACACGGGGGTGGGTTGCCTCCCAAACAAAAAAACCTTTTTGGTTTGGGGGGGTTTGGTTTGGTGGCTAAAACCTGAAATTGTTTGTTTGGCCAACACCCTCACCCAAACTCCCCCCAAACCACCCCCTTATTTTTTGGGATTTTTAGTGTTTCCCTTTCCAAGGCTGGTTTGTTGTTTTTTTCCCCCCCGTTACCTAAAGCCCCTTTTTCTTATCGGGGGCCACCAATTTTTCCCGGTTCTGTCCCCCCCAAATTATCCCATTCCCCCGTTCCTTGTGACACCCGGTTGGGGGTTTTTTCCACAACTGGCCCCACTCACACACCACCACCCCCCCGTCCAAACGTTTCGACTTGGGGGGGCCCCCCCGGAGCCAAACCAAAGTGTTGGTGTTTGTGGGGGGGGGGGTGGCGGGGGGTTTGGGGGGGGTTTTTTGTGTTGGGGGGCCCGGGCTGGGGTTTGTGTTTTTTTTGTTTTTGACTTTGTGTGCCAAAAAAATTAGTTGGTGTGGCTCTTTCGTTTTGTTTTTTTTCCCCTTATTTAAACGGGTGGGTTTGTTTTGATTTTTTTTTGTTTTTTTTTGTTTTTTTAGTCCCGTGTTTTCTGCACCTTTTCATGTCTTTTCCCACCCCATTTTTGGGGGGTTTTGGGGGTCGGTGTTTGTTTTGGTGGGGGGGGCGGGGGGGGCTTCGTTGCGAAACCCAACTCAAAATGGGTGGGGGTGGGTTTGGGTTTAACCGTGATTTTTTTTCGGGTCCCCCCGTTTCCGGCCATCCCTTTTGGGGCAAGGTCACGGTGGGATACATGGGCTTGATTACTTTCACCCTCACGGGGGGTATCTTGGGCCGGGCACCCCTTGGGATTACTATTTTGGACCTGGAAACCAAACACGCCGCAACAACGGGGTCCTCCAATGTGGTTCTTTTTTTTTGATTGTCCACCCTTTGTTCCACCACACAACACGGTGGTTTCAACCTGGGGGGAAGAAAACAGGGGCTCCGGGCTACCGTGTTGCTTGGTTTTTTTCAGTTTTTTTTTTGTTCCCCCCCGGCCGGAAATGGGGGCGGTGAAACATCTGGCTTTTCTCGGTATTTAATGTCAAACAACCAACCTTGGGGGGGTCCTTGGGGGTTTCCGAACCTTTGAAAAAAAAAATAAAACTCAACAAACGACCCCAATTTTTTTTTTTTGGTGTTGGGGGGTTAAGTCTGCCACCCCCGTCACCCCCCCACTTTTTTTTTGGGGGGAAGGGGGCTTTTTTTTCGGGTTGACCCTTGGGTAATGCAAGTTTTACCCCCCAAACAAGCAGGACCCCAGGGTATTGTTGTTGACGCTTTGCAGTTTTTTGTGGGGGTAGAACCGTTTTGTTTTTTTTTGGTGGTTTTGGTTTTTTTATTGGGCTTTTTTTCTGTGGATGCCACAAAAAAGGGGGGGGGGGGGGGGGGTGGGTCGGGGGGGGGGGTTGGGGGTTGGAAGGGGGGGGCCGGTTTGGGAATGGGCCCCCTGCATAAAACCCCCCCAACAACCAAAAAAAACCCCACCCCAAATGTTGGACCACCCCTTTTCCTATGTCCATAACAGGTGGTTTGTTGCAATTTACCACCCAATTTTTCCCCCGCCCTGAAGTGTGGTTTCATTTTTGTTTTTTTTTGGATGTGGACTTTTACCTTGGTTTTTTTTTTTCCGTTTTTTCGGGGTCAAAAGAAAAAAAAAAACCAAAACAAATTGTTTTTCTATTTTCCAGGGACCAAACCAAAGTTTGTGTGCAAGGGCCCCCCCTGGAAATGCAATGCCCATCAACTACAACACCAAACCACAAACAAAAACAACCAAAAAAAAAAAAGCCTTCCGGGGCAAAAACCCATGCCCACCTCAGGACGGGGGCCCGGTACGATATATCGGGTTGGCAACCCCAAAAAACCACCCCCCCCTTTTTGACTACGGGTTGGTTTTTTGGGGGGGCCGGTTTTTTTTGTTTGTAATCAGGGGTTTTTCAAGTTTTTTTTTTTTTTTGTTTTGTCACCCCGTTTTTGTTTGTGCTTTTCTCACCCCCCCCCCCCCAAAGGACACTTTTTTTTTTGGTGTCTTTTTTTTCAAGGTCCCCCCCCCAATGCCCCCCCCCCCCGCTTTTTTTTTTTTTTTTTTCCCCGTTTTTGTGGGTTCCGGGTGGGTTTCTTTTTTTTTGTCCCCAAAAAAGTGGGAATACCCTTTGTCGACGGTCCCCCTCCCCGGTTTGGTTTGGTGGGTTTTTTTTTTTGCTGGTTACGGTCCGAAATTGTATTGGGAGTGTCCCTTTTTTTGCTGCAAGTTTCACACGACCCCCCCGGGCTGCCTTTTTGTTGGTTTTGGCCTGTAGGCCCAGGGGTTTTTTGTTTTTTCAGTTGGGCCCCCAAAGGGTTTTTGTTGGGGACAAAAAAACAAACCCCAAAAGTGACGGTCCAAAAAAACCCCGTCAATCACAAACAACCATTTTTTTTATTAAAATCCCCCCCCCCCCTTGGCCCACCCACCGCACCCCGCAAAAAAGGCCCTTACCGTTGGGGGTTGTGCTCTTTCTTTTTAGTTTTCTTCTACAGTTTGTTTTTTAGGAAAAAAACCGGAGTTTTTCGACTTCCCTTTTTCTTGCCCCCCCCCCAAAATTTTTTTGTGTTTTCGGTGTGGGCCCCCCCCCCTTCGTATTACCCAAGAGACCCCCCACCCTGGGGGGGGGGGGTGCTTTCTTTGCATGTGGAGACCGAAATTGCTTTTCCGGGTTGGGGTTGGTTTTTTTTTCACCCCAACCCCGTGGCCTCCCCCGACCTTTAACTTGGACCGTTTCCAAAACCACCACCCACACGCCCCCCGGGGTTGCGCCCCCCCTACACCCGGCTTTTTTTTTTCCAAAAACCGTTTCCACCTTTGACAAAATGGGTTGTTTCCCACGTTTCACTTCAAGGGGGGGCCCCCTTTTCCCCAACCCCGGGGGTTGGTGCCCCCTTTTTTTGGCACCCCTTTGCAAAAAGTTTCCGAAATTTTTTTTTTTTTCTACTCTTTTGTTTTTTGGGGGGGTTTGCCCCCCGACTGCCGTGCTTTTGTTGTTGGGGCCGTGTTTGCCAACCACTTTTACGGGGTGCAACCCCAAAATTTTTTTCAACCCAAAAAACCAATTTTTCCCCCATGGGGTGGCCGTAAGTTTTCCAAAACCCACCAAAAAAACCACCCTCAAGTTGGGGTTTCGTGGTTGTGGTTCCGTGGGGATTTCAAAAAACCACCCACACCCTTTTTTTGTTTTTTAAAAAAAACCCCAGCGGGTTGTTGTGTTACTTCACGTTTCCAAAAACGGTTTGTTTTTTTGGTCCCCCCCTTTTTGGGGGGGGGTTTTGTCCTCCCCACCCAAATTTTTTTTGGGGGCTTTTTTCCTTGGTTGGCTGTTTAGTTTGGCCAGTGGGGTGGGTTGTTTGTGTGGGGTGGGAAAAAAGGGGGGGGGTGTGGGCCAACCACCCCCCCACCCAAAAAATGTTTTGGCGTTTTTTGTTGTTTTCACCACCTTGGTTTTGGGGGGGAAACCAAAAAGGTTTGGGTGGGGGGGGGGCTGGTTTCAGTTTTTTTTTTTTTTGGGGTTGGCTCTTGGGAACAAAACCCCCCACGGGGGGCTGTGGGGTTTCCCCCGGCACCTCGTTTGACAAACCCCAATTTTTTTTTTTTTGGCCCAGGTGGAACCACAAGGGGGTTTTTTTTATTCGGGGTTTCTCGGGGCCCGAAAATGGTTGGGAAAGTTGTGGTTGGTTGTTTGGGCCCCCCGCAACCCTTCTTTCTTGTGGACCCCCCCAAACCCGTTGGGGGTGGGGGGTTTTTGTTTTTTTTTTTTTGCCCCCCCCCAAACCACTTTTCTGCTGTGGTTTTTTTTTTTTGGGGGCCGGGCCCAAATGGGGGCCATTGTTTTTTTTTGTTTTTGGTTGGGCGCCTTGTGCCCAAAAAGTGGTGTCTTCAAACCCCCCTCTTTTTTTTCTTTTTTTTCCTTTTCTTCTTTCCCTCGTAGTCGTTTTTTGTTTGTTTTTGTTTTTTTCCTAGGGAAAAAGTCTCTTCCCCCCCCCTTTGGGTTGGGAACAGTTCCCATTTTTTGGGTTTTTTCGGGGTTGGGAGTCCCCCGGGGCCAAACCGCCCCAAATGTTTTTTTTTGTTTTTTTTTGCCCGTGCCCCTTCCCCGGTTTGGGTTTTTTTTTTTTTCCAACGTTGTTTTTCCCACACACCAATTTTCCCCCCCCTTGCGGGCTGGTTGGTTTTGTGCCCCAAGGTGGATTTCCTGAGGGGGGGGTCCGTGTGCTCCTTTTTTTTTTCTGTGGTCCCTTTTGGGTTTTTTGTCCTTTCCTGGGTGTTTTCCGTTAACCGGTTCTTGTTGTTTTTGGCCTTGGTGGGGGGATTTTTCAAGGGTTGTTGGCCAAAAACCCCTCCCTTGTTTGGGCGGCTCCACTTTTCTTTTTTTTGGGGGACAACCCAGGGGGTCTTAGGTTGGGGGGGTGGGGGACGCTGGCCCCTGCCGGGGGGGTGCAAGACCTTTTTTTGTTTGGACGGGCTAGGTTAAAAACCACTTCTTTTTCAAATTTGGGGGTTGGGTTCCCGGGGGTTCCAACTTGCACCCGGTTCCCGGGGGAGGGAAGTTCCGGGGGGTACACCCCAATTGTTTTTCCAAAAAACCCTTTTTCTTGGTTTCTGACCATGTTTTGGCAGGGTAGGGGGGTTGGGGGGGGGCCCCCCGGCTCAAGGCCCCCCAAAACCCCCAAATCGGGTGTTAGAATTAGTTGTGTTTTTGGGGGGTACATTGGGTTTTTTTTCAGGGGCGCCATTTTTTTGCCCAAAGCTGGTGGGGGAACCAAGGGGGGGTTTGGGCCTTGGGGTAAAAACAAAAACAAGGGGGTTAAACTTTCCCCATCTTTTTTTTCCACCCTTTCAACAAAAAACCCCCGGGTTCCCCGTTTGTGTTTTTGTTTTTTTTTCCAGGGGGTTGGTTGGTTTTTTGGATGTGGTTTTCGGGTTTTCCCCTTGGGGAACTTTGGGGGGGTTCACCTTCTTTTTCCCCGGGGATTGGTTTGTCGGGTGTTTGTGTCATTTTTTTCTGTTTTGGTTTTTTTTTTCCCCACCTGTTGTTTTTTCCGGGTCCCCCCCCGGTGGTTTTTTTGAAACCCCAAAAAAAAAAACTTGCGGGCCATATCAGGGCCATCTTTTTTCCCCTTGTTTTGAAGTCCACCCCGATTGGGGTTTTTTTTTTTTTTTTTGTTCCCCCCCCCCCCCGAGGGGGGTTTTTTTTTGTTTTTGGGGCTTTGGTTGCTGGTTTGTTTTTCCCTTTTTTCCCCTTGTTTTTTTGGACCGTGAGAATTTAAAATTTTTTGGGTTTCTTGCGTTGGCCAGGGGGGGCCCCGGCCCAGTTGGGCTCCCCGGGTTGGGGGAAACGTTGGGGGCTTTGGGAAGGGTTTGCAAAATAGGGACAAACCCCCCCGAACAAACCCAGGGCCTCCCCACAAACCCACGGGTTTGGAGTTCGGTGGTCCCCAAGTTGTTTTTTTTGCTGTTTTTTTTTTTTTTCTGGTGGGTTTGGGCCCCCCCCACAAACCCAACAAAAAGGGTGGGTCCCCCGTTCTTTGTGTTTTTTTTGGGGGGTTGGTTTTGTGCGCCCCCCTGTTTTTGGATTGCAGTTTCCTTAACTTCTTGGGTTTTTTTTTGGTGGGTTTGGGGGGGGGTTGAACCCCCCGTGTTTTGTTTTGTGTTTTTGTCGTTAACCAGGTGAGTTTTTTTGGGGGGGGGGTGTGGCAACTGTCCCCTTGGGTTTTTGGGGGGGTGGTGGGGGGTGCCGGTTGTTTTTGGTGGGCGGGTTTGCTATTTTGCCCCTGGTTGTTTGTTTCCTTTATTGTACAAACCGGGTCTGCCCCGCTCTGCTTTTTTTTCCTGCTTTTTTTGGGGCGTGTCTTTTTTCAACTTTGGGTGCGCTGTGGCCCTTCCGGTTTAGGGACCCCTTTTTTTCTTTTTTTTTTTTTTTTTCCCGTGGTGTTGGGGGGTGAGGGGTTTTCACACCACACTTTGGGGTTTTTCTGGTTCCCTTTTGTTTTTTTTTTGCCCTTGCCCGGACAGGCACCGGTTTTTGGGTTTTGTTGTGTTTTTTTTTCCCCTGCGTTGGGGGGTTTTTTTTGCCAACCAAACAAGGGGTGGGGGCCGTTGGTTTTTTTTTTTTTCAAAAGTTTTCGGCTTTTTTTTTTTTTTTTTTACTTTCCAAGCCCCGGGAAACACAAAAGGGGGGCACATTTCGATCACAACACCCCCCCCACCTTTGGTTGGGGGGGTGGGTTTCCCCGTTTTTGTGTTGCAGGCCACTTTCCGCACAGGTTTTTTCCCCGAGGTGTTCACCATAACCCCTGTTTCATGTGCGGGTTTTTTTGTTGTTGGGGGGGATTTTTTTGGGTTTGGTTTGTTGTGTTTTGTTTTTTCAACAAAACCCAGGGGGGGGGTCAAGGTGTTTTTCCCCAAGGTTTGGTCACGTCAAAAATTTCCCTTGTTCATGGCCACCCCATTTTTGGTCCGAAATGGTGGGGCGGGGCTTTCGCTAAAAACCTGTCCCTTTTTCAAAAGTTGCCCCAGTGGCAATTAACCGTATGGTTTTTGGGTTGCGTTTGGTGGTTGGGGGCAACTCTTAAAGCCGTTGCCGTGGATCCATTTGAAATTTAAACCCACCCCGTGACAGTGCATCTACACAAGTTTGGGGCCCAATGGGGGGGCTTATCCCCTTTTGGTTGGTGGTGGGCGTTCTTCGCGTTTCCCACCCCCCTGGGTTTTTTGGCGGGGGGTGCCCCCCCGGAGTGGGGGGGTCGGGGGAATTGCTGTTGGGTGGTGTGGGGCAGCCCTTGTTTGGTCCCATGTGCCAGGTTCCGGGTTGAAAGTGGCTTCACACAAAAGTGGTTTGTTGCCACCCTTTTTGGGTGATTTTACAATGGGCGTTAAAAACACCCCCAACCCCCGGCCCCAAGGAATTTAACCCCCCCCCCCCCCACCGTACCAGATTTTTTTTTTTCCATTTTGGGCCGTCCTTTTTTTTTTGGGAACTTTTTTTTTTTTTTTTTTTTTTTCCTCACGGGGACAATTTGGCACCAAAAAAAAGACTGGCTTTTGTGGGGTTTCCAGGGGGCCGGGGTTGCCCGGGGTTTTGGGTCTTTTTTTTTTTTGTTTTGGGTGGGCCGGTTTGGCACCGTGTCCTTTTTCCGAAAAGTTTTTTTTTTTTGTGTGGGTGGTTTATTTTTTTGCAAGTGCTTGGGTTTTCGTATTTTCAGCTACACCCATGGCTTTGGGGGGTTCCCCCCCCCCCCCACTGGGTTGGTGTGTGCCTTTTTGGGCAAGTTGTTTTGTTTTCCCTCTTGGGTTTTTTTTTTTGTGGGCCCCCCCCCCCGGGGTTGGGGAAAATTGGGGGGATTGGCTTGGGGTGTTTTGGTAAACCCCTGACATTCCCGTGGGTCTGTGGGAGGGGGGTTTTTTTTTTTTTTTTTTTGGTTGTTTTTTTGTTGACTTTTTCTTGTGGGTTGTGGTTGTTTCAAAAGGGGGTTTTCTTCTTTTTTTTTTTCCCCCAGGGGGTTGTTTTTTTGGGGGGTGTTGGTCCCCCGGTACAACCACCCCTCGGTTCATACTCTGCTTGCTTGGGGGCTTTTGTATTTCTTTTTGTGGACCCCTTATTCCCTTCCTTTGCGGTGGGGGGGGTTTTTGTGTGGTTTTTTGGCGGTTTGGTGTGGTTGGGGTTTTGTTTTTGGGTGGGTTACCCAGGCTTTTAATTTGGGGGGTGGGTGTGGGCCTGGTTGGGGTTTTTTTGTCCCCCGTTTCCCGGTTTTTTTTGTGTTTTGCAAACTTTTCTTCCACGGGGTTTTTTTTGGGTTTTTTCGTTCAAAACACTTTTTTTGTGGGGGTTTTGGTTTGCCCATGTGTTTGACTTGTTGGGGCTTTCAGGCGCCGTGTCAGTTTTTGTTTGGTTTTGTTTTGCCGTTTTTTTTCGTTTTGGGCTTTGATTTCCCCCCCCCCCCCCATTGTCCAAACACCCCAACCCAACCACACCCCCCCCCGTGCCAACCCCCCCCCCCCTGGGTCTTCAAGGGGCGTCCGAAACAAAACCCCCCCTGTTCAGGTTGGGGGGGGGGTTGGTGCTTCTGCCCCCCATGGGGTGCCCCGTTTGGATACCAGGGGGTTGCCGTTTTTGTTTTTATTTTTTTCCGGCTGGTTTGTGGTGGGTACTTTTTTTTGGGGTGTTTTTTTTTTTGGTTTTTTTCCGTTGCACAATTTTTTCGGTGGGGGTTTTTTTGGACCGAATGGTTGGTGAGGCTGTGTGGGGGGGTTGGGCCCAAGGCCCCCCCCCCCAATATTGTGCGTTTTTTGGGGTGTTCGGGCTTTTTTGGTTTTGGGGGTTTTTTTTTTTTGGGGGGGGGGTGACCCCATTATTGATGGTGACTTACATATTTTTGGGGGTGGTTTTCCACCCTTTTTTTTTTGGCCGTATTTTGTAACAAACACCCCAGGGGGGGTTGGTCCCCACAACCCCTGAAGCTTTTTCCCCCCCCTATCGACCCAAACAAGGTTTTGACCCCGGGTTGTGGGAGGTGGGAGAATTATTGACAAACCCAACATGAACTTTCCACGTTGTTGTGGGTTTTCCCCCCCCCCCCTTCCCAGGGCTTGTGGTTGTGGGGGGTGGATCCCGCTTTTTCCTGAGGTGGGGGGTCGGTTCCCCCCCCCATTAGTCCAGGTCCCAAACCAAACCCACAACAAGTCCTTTCCCCAGGTGCAAAGTCATTTTGGTTTTCCCCTTGCTGTGTCCTTGGGGCCCCCCCCCCCTGGGGGGGGGTTTGGGGGGGTGGGGCTTTTGGTGGGTTGTGTTTTCTTGTTTGGTTGGGAGTGTGCCACGCCCCCCCTGTGTGTAGGCCCCCCATTTTTGCTTTGCTGTGCCTTACAAACAAAAACAAAACCCCGGGGGCCGCGGTGTTGGTGGTCCCCCGGGGGTCCCGGTGCTTGTTATGGTTTTGGTGGTGGGGTTTGCGTTCTTTTTTTTTTTTTTTTTTTTTTTCAACAACCTCTCAACCCCCTTGGGTTCATGTGGTGGGTTTGGTTGGTGGAGGGGGGGGGGGGGGGGGGCTGTTTGGTTACACCGGTTTGTTTGGGGGTTTCCTTGTTTGGTTTTTTTTTTTTCCAAAAATGATTGATGGTGCAAAACCGCTGGTTTTTTTGTCCGTTGTTTGTTTTTTTGGTTGGGGTGGCCTGGGACCTTTGGACAAAAGTGGTGTGGGGGGGTTTTTTGTACGCGTTTTTGCCCCCCCCCAACAAAAAAAAAACCCCTTTTTGGACGGCGGTCTTTCCCGTGTCTTGCCACCCCCTTTTTGTGGACTGGGGGGTTGTTTGAACGGTGTTTGCGTGGATTGCACGCCCGGTGTTTCTGTCACCAGGGGGTGTTTTTTTGAACCAAACCAACAAAATTGTTTTCATTTTTTTGGTTGTAAATTTTGCGTACTTTCTCCACAAAAAACACAAAATACCTGTTGTTTTTTTTGCCCCCCGGTTTGGGAAAAACGCCCAACCCCACCCCCCCCGTTTAGGGTGTTTGTGGGCGTGTGGGGGTGGGGGGATAAGGTTGTCTTTTTGAGTGGGGTTTTACCCCCAACAACCCCTTTTGCTTTCTTTTTGGTGTCTTTTTTCACCCCCCTCCCCCGATTGACTATTTTTTTTTCTGACGACCCCCTTTTTTGTCGGTGGGGGCCCTTTTTTTTTTCGGGCGTTTTGCTGGGAAACGTTTTCCCTCCCTTTTCTTGGGGCAGGGAACCAAAAAAAATTTTTTTTTCTACCCACTTAACACGGTATCCCCTTGTTTTTTGGACCGAAAAACCTTGTTTTTCCGTTTGCCCTTCCCCCCGTGACGGGATCTCTGTTATGAACAAAAATTTTTTTTCCCTTGGTGGGTTTGCCCAGGTCGGTTTTTTTGGGGGGGTCCACACCCCCCCCACAAACCACCCCCTTTGGACCCCCCCCTGGTTTTTTTTTTGGGTGGGGGTGGGTTTTCCTTTTTGACTCGGGCGTTACTTAATTTGGCGGTTGCTTTTGGGCTTTCGGCGGCATAGTTTTGTTTGTATTTATGTTTTTTTTTTCGGGTGGTTTTGTTTTTGGTTCACCACTTTTTTTAGCAGACGGGGGGATTTCCAACCCCCCGTTCCCCCCCTCCTTCCACTTTTGGGGGGTGGAGGGTTTTTTGGGGACGATTTGTTGGTTTTTGCGGGCGGGCATGGGTTGCTGGTTTGCGGACCCCACGCACCCGCTGTGCTTTGTCCCCCCCCGTTCCCCTTTCGTTTTTGGACTTGGCGTTTTATTTTTAACCACCCCAGAATGTTTACCTGAACCAGTTTGGCCAAAAGGACACAACAATTTTGGGGCGGTCCACTTGGGTTCAGGGGCTGGGGGCCGGGGTGTTCACCACCCTGGTTTTTTTTACTTTTTTTTGTTTTGTCTGTTTTCACAGGACTTTTTTCTGACCAAGCTTTTGTTTTTTGTTGGTTGTTTTTCGGCTTTTGACCAAAAAACGTTTCCCCCACGGGTTCCCCCCCCCCCCCCCCCCCCCCTTTTGGTAGTGTGCGTCCACGACGCTCAGGGGAAAAAGGGTGGGGCTTTGGTTGGGTGGGTTGCATGGGCGGGTGTGTGCCTTTTTTTTCCCCCCTGGCCCCTGGAATGCCAGGTTGGGTGGCACATAACTTGGCCCGTACCACCCTTTGTTTTTTTGGGTCCTTTTTGGTCTTCACCCTGTTTCACGCCCTACCCCGCATTCTCGCCTTATAGGGGTTTTTGGGTTTTCGGTTTTTTGGAACCCCCCGAACACACACTCCCCCTTTTTCATCGGGACCACCCCCCCACGGCCTTCTTCGGGGGCGGTTAGACAAACCTGTCTGTTTTGGTACCACAAACCCCCCCCACGCCTCCGACCCCCACCCCCCTGCCCCCCGTCTTGGGGGGTGTTGGACAGCGTTTTCTTGCGTCCCCCGTCAAATGGGGTTAGGTTTGACAAAAGAGCCACTTTTTGGGTCTCTTTTCCCGCCTCTACCAACCACCCATGGTGGGGGGTGGGGGTTTGGGTTTGGTTTGCCACGCTTGTTGGTTTTTGGGCACAAAGCCCCTCAGCGGGACCCCATCTGATCCCCGGTGCTGCCAGTTGACCCCCAACACACCACCGAATTGCTTTGTGGCTATAGACCAACCCCTTTCTCCCCCCCAAAAAAATTTTTTGGGCCTTTGCGTCGTGTTTTTTTTGTCTGTGTTTTCCCCCTTCCGACCCAAGGGCGGTTTTTTTCTTTGGTGGTCACGCCTCGGGTTTGACTGTGTTCCAGTTTGGGGGTTGGGGGGGGTGGGGTCCCTTTTGTTTTTGGTTCTCGACCCGTTATTCACACCCCTGCGGCCCCCGGCCCCCGTCCCCCCTTTTTTCCTACCATACAATCTGTTTTCTTTGGGCCACACCCCAAGCCCTGGGGTCATCTAAGTTTGTTGGGCTTGCCCGTGTCAAATTTGGTTTCCCCCGGGGGTTTGCCAGACGGAAACAATTTTCTATGCGGGGGGGCCGTTGACTTTTCCTTTTAACCCGGCTTTGGCCTTTTTTCGGTTTTGCAGGGGTTTTTTCGACAAAAATTTTTGTTGGGTGGTTGTTGCCGTAGTTTTAGGGGTTTGTGGTGCGGCCTGTGGGCCCTGTTGATTTTCTTTTTTGTTGGGCGTGTATTCATTCGGTTTTTTTGGTGTTGGGGCACACGCCCTCCGGTGGAGTACTTGGTTTTGTGGCATTTGGGGGGGGGTTTTTTCAACCACCCCGTTTTTTTTTCCCCAACAAAAACCCCATCTAAAACACAACCCCCCCCCCCTGTAATTTTTTTTTTCGAGACAAAAAGTTTTTTTGTTTCCCCTTAAAAATATTTGGGTTTTGGGTCCGTGGCCGCCCGTTTGGGGAAGTTTTTGGTTGCGGGTGCCCCCCTCCCTTTCATTTCTCCCCGGGTATTTTTTGGTTGTTTTACCTTTTTTTCCACTTGTTTTTTGATTGTGTGGGGTTTTCACCCCTTTTTTACCTTAACCCCCCAAGACAAAAATACATTGGACTCCCCCCTGTTTTTGACCCCCTTCCCCCCCCCAACCTTGCATAATTGGTTCCAAATTTTCGTTTTCCAACCGGCTTTTTTCCATTGCGGGGTTGTCAAGGTTTTTGCCGCCCACCAAAACACCCAACCCACCCTTTTGGGGTGGGGTCCCACACTTGTTTGTTTAGAGGTATTTGGGATAGTTTTGCATGACCGTTTTTCTTTTTGTGAGTGTCCACCAGGTTTTTCTGTTTTGTTTCACCAATTTTTTTTTGGGGACGAGGCCACCCCACTCATCCGGAAGAACCCAAACAATCCCTTTCCACCCCCCCCCCCCGGGTCATGGACCAGGTTAAACCACCAACTTACCAGATTTTTTGTTTCCTTTGTGTGCCCCCCCCACGGTGTTTGTTCCTTGTTTTGGCTTTAACTGGTCGCGTTACACGATTTTTCCCAGCCCCCAACACCAACTTTTTGACAAGTAATTGAGGTGTGGGTTTCATCCCTGGCAATTACACAACCAGAACCAAAACCGAATCCCCTTTTTTTTTTCTCCCCTTAAAATTGGTGTCTTTCACCCCCAACCTACCACGGGTTTTGGCGTCGGTTTGTGTGGGGAAGCCCCCGGTGTCATTGTGGGCGTGGGGGGGGGGAACTTTTCCAACACCCTCGGAAAAAATCACTTGTTTCAGGTGGGTTTTTGGTAGTGTGTTCCTGTTTTTTCCCAAGAAACCCGGTTTTTTTTTGTGGGGTCCAGTTTGCTTTTTTTTTTTTTTCAAAACAACCCCAAAGGGTTTTCACTGTTTTGGGAAGCCCCTTTTTTAAACCAAAAATCACCGCTTGGGGAAATTTCCGGTTTGGGCAAACCCACACTGTGTTTTGGGGGTTTCAAAAAAACACCAAGTGGCCACCTGGGTTGGGTTTTGGGGTGGAACCTAAGTTTACAACCCTTTTGGGGTTTTAAGGGGGGGGAACATTTTCTGTGGATTTTTTTTTTGGGCCCCCGTACCACAAAACCCCAAGCAAAACCGTGCCCCCGTATGGGCGGTTTTCACCTTGCAACCGGGCCATGGGGGGAAGTTTTGGGTTGGAGGTTGCACGGCCTTATTCCTTGGGGGCGGGAGTTTTCGGGGGGTTGGGAGGGGTGAGAACCTCAAAAAAGCAGGGAAAGCTAACGGGACCAATTTTTCTTGGGGTTTTCCTTCCCAGGTTTTTTGAACATGTGCCTTGGGCGCCCTATTTCCCCTGTAGGCTTGTTTTATGGGCCTGGTTTTCGGGGGGGTTGTTTCGGTTGGGGGGGGGTTTTTTTACCCTTTTCCCCCCCCTGGTGAGCCCCACCCCCCCTGGAAAAAAAAAACAAAACAAAATTTTCAAACCAAAAAACAACCCAACCAAAGTACACCCCACCCCACCCCCACCCCACGACCCCAAAAAACCCCAAGCAAAAAAAACTTTTTTTTTCCCGGAGTTGGGCCTGTGGGTTGTGGGACCCATGTTTGTCGGGGTGCCCAAAAAAAAAACCAAAAGCAGTACACCCCAACGCAAGAACCCCCCTGAAACCACACCTTTTTTTTTTGTTATTTGGTGGGGTCTTGGTGTTTGTTTTTTTTTTTTTTTTTTAAAAACAAACCCACCGTCACCCACCTGGTTGTTTGGGGGCCCCCCCCATGCCGGTTTGTTGTTTTTTACCTTTGTTGTTTTATTGTGTCTGCCAAGGGTTGGGGGCCCGTCCACTCTAATCCCAACCCCAAAGTTTGTGGGTGGACCCTTGAAAAAAACCACTTATTACCGTCTTTTTTTTTTTGGAAAATTTATTTTTTTTCAGCTCGGGGGTTTTTTCCGGTTTGTGCCCCCCTTTTTGTTTTTTTTTTTTTTTGTTGGTTTTAACCTCCCCGTGGGGCGGTTCACCATCCTTCCGGCGTCTCATTTGCTTTCCTTGTGGTGTGACGCACAACAAATTAAGGGGGTTGTTTGGTCCGAGAATTTTTTTTTTTACGACCACAAAACACCCCCCCCAGGTTTTTTTTCTTTCAGTGTGGGGGGGGGGGCCCCGTCCGGGGGAAAAACCCCCTTTTTTTTTCCTTTTTCCCCTGGGTTTTTTTGTTGGGTTCCCACGACTTAGCTGAAGGTGTTATTAACTGACTTTACAACGGTTTTGCTTTTGGCCTTGTGATGACCGACACAGGTAGTGTTGCAAAATATTTGTTTTTTTGGGGGGGTGTTCTTGTTTCACCCCTGCCTTTTTAAAAACGTTTTAAATTGGGTTGTTGTTTTTGTTGGACACTCGTTTTTCCTTGCTCGTTTGGGTGAGGGGTCCCCTCCCCCTCCCCCGGGGGGCATCCACAGGGTTTTTGTCCAGGGTCTTGTGGTTGTTTTTTTGGGGGGGGTTGTCGTTTGGGGGGTGGTTGATTGGGCGTCCCAAAAGGAAGCCTAGTTCCCCCAAACTTTTGGTGCCCCAGGTTTCGATACCACCTTTTTGTAAGGGGGGGGGTTGGGGAAAAGGGTGGGACCCCCCTTTTTTTTTGTTTTTGGTGGAGGTCCTTTTTCCCTTTTTTTTGTTTTTTGTTTTGGGTGGTTATAGTATTGCCCGAAACAAAACCCCCCCCCCCCCGCTGTTTTGGTTTTTTTTTGGGGGTCCAGTTGTGCAAAATTTTTCAAAGGGGAATGGTTACCCCCCCCCATTTTATGTTTTGTTGGACCCTCCTGGGGGGAAGCCACTTGGGGGGTCCCCCCCCCCCTTGACAAAAAAAAAAAAACCATCGACGGGTTTCCCCCAGCGGTTGAGGACACATTTTTGGGGAACGTGTGTCCGCGGTACTTTTTAACCCTTGGGAACAAACCACCCCCAAAAAAAAGAGTAACAATTTTGTACCACATAACTTGGGGGGTTTTTTTTTTTTTTACGGCTGGGGTTACCTTGAGTTTTTGTTTTTTTTGGCCGGTTGGGCTTTTTTGTGACCCGTTGTAGCCCGGGGTTTGTTTTCCTGTTGGGGTCCTTTTTTTTTTCTTGCCATTTCCCGTTCGTTTACTTGGGGGGTCTTCTTGGGGTTTGTCCCCTTTGGTTTGAAAAGGCGTGAACCCCGGGTTTCTCCCCCCCCCCCCCCCCCCCATTTTTTTTTTACTGCAATTTGTACAAACATCTAAATTTGGCCGGCCCGGTGGGTTGGGTTGTGTTTTGGGGTGTTAGTTTTTATTTGTTTTTTTATTTTTTGGGCCCCACATTTTTTTTTCTGAAAAGGTTGGTGGCAACCCATGGGTCAGACCGTTTACCTCGCGGTGTTAATCTTTTCTTTTACTTTTCTACCCAGTTTTGGGTAGTCTTTTTTCACCCCGACCCGCGGACCCCAATCCCCCCCCTTCTAGTTAATGTTGGATCTCTGTGTTCTGTTTAGAACGATTTTCATTTTCATTACTGACACTGGCCCCAACATTTTTTTATGGGTGACACATTTTTTGAATAAGCCCTGGGGTGTTTGTTGTTTTTTGGGTGTTCCTCCTTAGTTTTTTTACCCCGTGGGGTGCCCCCCCGTTGGGGGGGGGGAACGGCCCTTGATTGACCCCTTTTTTGGGGCGAAAACATTGTTTTTTTTTTTTGGTTCGTTTGTTTTCCACAAGGTGGGTTGTTTGTTTGTAATTTTCTGCCCGGGTGAGGGCTGTGGGGGGTCGGAACCACCCCCAAAAACCCAAAATCCGTTTCCCCGGGCCCCATTGTGGTTTCATTAACCCCCTCCAAATGGGGCCCTCCTTCTTTTTTTGCACAAAAAAACGTCCACCAAATACACACCAAAATTTCTTCTTTTGGGTTCCTTGTGGTTGAAAAAAAAATCAAGACAAAAAAAAAAGAACAAGTGGAATCTTTCCCAAGCATTGTGGATTTGGTTTTTGTTTTTTGGACAACACCGCGTTGCACCGTTGTTTCCTTTTTTCCAAAACAGGTCCCAAGGCACTTACTTTTTTTTAAGTGAACCCTGACTTTTTTTGTTCCCGCGCTATTAAAGTTGGAGGGCCGGCCCCATGACCCGGCAAAAGCGCCTGACACGTATTCAATGGTGTTTGCTGATTCTGTTGGCCCCAACCGTTCGAAACCTTCTCCATTCCTCCTTCCTGTCCACTCCTGCTTATGGGTTTCTTTTCCCCCCTCTGACCTGCTTACGAACCCCGTCCTTGGCGTGGTCCTTTGTGATGTCTTCTCGTTGTCTTTAAGCACGGACGGCAGACACGAGTTGTTTGTGGGCCTGTTTTTCTTTGTCGTTTCATTTCTTACCCTGATTTTTTCCTGTGCATGGTATCACTGCCTTTTTTTTCTTTTTTATTGGTTTGAGGGAACGCCTTTACGAAAGTTTTTTGGGCGTTTTTTTTGAGCTCCGCGGCATTTTGCTTCCATAAGGACACAAGTTCAGCAGCCCAAGCTTTTGTCTGCCCATTGTCACCCCCCATTTCTCTCAGGTCACCAAGGCCCCCTGTTTGACTCTTTGTTGATCAACCAATAAGTTCGCTTTTTCATTTTTCCCCCCCAAAGCCTGATTGGTCCTCAGTCTCCCCTGAATACTCCCGGAGATAATCTTCTAGCACAGGTCACTTTTTTTTCTTCTCTTATTATCCTCCATTTAGGTTTGGGCCTAGCGTTCTTCTGTTGTGAAATTAGGCTTCAACACCGTTTTCCATATCTTATCAGTCTCTTTTACTACTTTTTTTTTTTTTTGGTATCGTGTGTGTCTATCTCCTATTTTTATTTTTTTTTTTTTTTTTGTGTTCCGCCTATGCCTTTTTCCCTGCATCAAAAGATGGAGTTTCGCAGAAGGGGTAAGGGCGAAAAAAGTCCCACCCTTTTTTTTTTTTTTACCCTTTCTTTTTCGTAGTTTTTCTAGTCCCCTTCTTTTTTTTTCATAGTCGTCGTGAGTAACATTCGGCTGGATCTGGCCCCCTGTTTCTTTCGTTCTGTCACGGCCCCGGCGGTTTACACCCGGCCTTCTATAGTACCTTTTTTTGTGTGTGACTTTTTTCCTTGGCCTCCGAACTTGAAAATGGAAGGCGGTTTTTGAAAGTCCAGGTTTTCGTCCAGACAAACACGTACCGACCGACAGTTGTCCTGACCATTGCTTCAATTTCCTGGGTGAGCAGACCCGGTGTTCAACGTCTTTGCCGATTTAGGCGAAGGTCTACCATCGATCCGAGAGAGGTGTAGCGGGGGATAGAGTCTGAAACGTTCCTTTTTTTTTCTGAGCAATGTCCATGACCGAATTCCAGAAAATACCAACGGTCGTCCCCCTGCCGGGCCTGGCACCCCCCACCAGGGCCTGCACAAGCGGCTTCTTAACTCCTCCTTGTTTTATTTCACGCAGTCGTCTTGATTCGTTACTTCTGCTGCCCGAGTTTTGGTAGGATAAGTCATTCTTTCACGAGTGTTTTTTTTCTGTCCTCTTTGTCGATCATAGAGTCCGTCTCTATTTGGTTTCTCTCGGTTTTCCTCCTCTGAGAATCCCTGGTTGTTCCTTCGGCAAAATATGGGCTTTTGATTCCTGCGCTGAAGTCGCCCCCCGTCCCTATTATAGTGCCACCTGCGTCTGTGGGGCCTGTTCTCTTCCTGTCCCTCCAAATGCTATGGTTGAGGACCCCTTCTTCAATTCCGCCGTTCCCTCTTTTCTGTTCTAAGCGATCGTAGTAGTCCCCCATGGATTGGAGGCGATTCACCTTCTCAAGACCCTCTTCAGCTGTGCTATCCGACCCCATTCGACTCCGACCCTCCCTTTGAACCACTTCGCCACAGGCTTGTTTTGACCCGAGATTAGAACTCTTTGGCCACCCAATGGTCCCCTTTCCCCCCCCCGTGTCTTTCCCCCCACCCTGCATATGCTTCCTTGCGGCTCTCCCCCCGCGGTTCCTCTCCTCTCTTCCCCCCCCCCGCCCAGCGCTGTATTTTGCCTGGTTTTAATATAGAACCTTGTTCCTTCCTGAATTGGATGTCCATGTGGCCTTTTGAATTTCTCCTCCTCACCTGGGATTTTTTTTCCCTGCCTTTGCCACCTCCCTTCTCGCTTTTGGGCTCTTCGTTCTTCCTTTCCTTTTTCTCACCTCCTCTATCTACCCCTTGTCCCCCATTGGCACCATACCAGTTCCAAGTCTTTTCTTCCTGTCTTTTCTCAAAAACCTTTTATTGACCCCCGGCCCTTTTTTTCCGTTTCTTATGGTTCGTTTTTCGTTTAGATCCTTAACCCCCCCCCAGATGAGATGGGTGGACAGAATCCACCTTGACCCACCTGAGTTTTTCCTCTGATTTCTTCTCCTTTCCCATGCCTTCAACCCCGTTTTTTCTGTTATTCATTTCAATTATTCCTTCACTCTCAGGACGAGGTTGTCGTTGTACCTATTAACTTATCAAACTTTTCCCTCCTGTCTCCCTCTGTTGTGGGAGTTTCCTATTTTTTCCCCCCTACAATTCCCCTTATTTGTTACCCCCCCTTCTTTCCCCCTACGTCCCATGTGAGGCTGTGAGCATACTCGCTTTTCTCAGTTTTTGGTTTATTCTCCCCCCCACCTTCTTTTCCTGAGTCCACCCGGGTCCCCCTTGCTCTCCCGGGCCTTTTTATCTCCACTCCTGCCTATTTTTGCCCCATGGAACCGCCTCGTCCTTTCTTACTTTTCCCTCTTCAGCTTTGTTCAAATGTTCCCCCCCCCCCCGCCAGCGTTCGGTTTCCTTCACCCCATGCGACCGGTGGTTTCACGTGATGGCTGATACTGGTGATCTATCATCTTTTACCCCTTTTCCCCGTTTTTTTTTTTCTGCTAGCTCTTTCCCACAGCCCTGCACCGGCGACCGTCCCCCACTGTGCCCCCGCACCGACAAACTTTCTTAAAGGTTGTTTCCCCGCTTCCATCGTCATTTTTTTTTTAACGTTTCCTGTAAGGGAGGGATTGCTCCTGTCCCCATTTTTTTTTTTTGGCCTTGTTGGGTCTGTTCGAGTTTTGCTGGTGATCTGTGCTTTCACTCCTTTTCCTACTCCCACGGCCTTGCTCCCGCGTGTGGGTCCCCTTCTTCCCTCTCCAGTTTCCTTTTGTGGACCCGTCTCTTACGACCCCATCTTTTCCATGTAATTTTCCTGGTCCGACTGCACCCTTTTTTCCGCGTTGTGATTTGTCTGTAATTTGTCCTTTTTGCACTCTTTCCATGGCTCTTGACCCGGGCCCCCCGTTTTTTTTTCTTGACAACCTCCGACGTTTTTTTGAGATAGCTTTGGCCCGCCTCCCCCCAGATCCCTGTCGCCCCAACGTATCTTTGCTGGCCTTGGAGTTTAGAACCCATCTTCCACCTCCTGTTGGTTTTTTTGTTTTCTGTCTTTTGTTGTATTTTTGGTTTTTCCTTTCCTTCGTGTCCTTATCCATCTGTTTTTTGTTCGACTCGAAATTCCGCGTTTTTTCCCCCGAACACCCCATCGAGTTGACATCGTTTCTTCGACGGTGTTCTGCTTTTCGAAGACGTAAGTCTTCCTTTCCCGACTTTGTCATTACTTTTTTTCTTTTTCGCATTTGAGCATTCCGCTCCCGAGTGCCTTCCTTTCCAATCTTCCCGTTTTTAGCTCCCCCCCGGTCCTGCGGCAACAGCTTTCCGGTGGGTCCCCACCGGCTCCCCGGTTCGCTCTTTTGAGTCTGCGCGTTTCTTCCTGGTTGGCGCGTCACTTCTCGGGGGCCTTCCATTGCTCGTGTTTCCAAGTTTTTCTTCTTTACCCGGCGATCATATTCGACTCCGGGAGCAGCTTTATCTGGATGTTTTCCTTCTGCCAGGGCCCTATTTCGGGCGAGACTTGCGGTGAATTTTTAAAGTATTTTGTGTGTGTGCCATCGGGCACGTTCATCTTCCCCCTCTCCTTCACATCCCACATGCCCTTGCGCGCCCCAGACGTTTGGCTGTTGCTTGTGTGTCTCTTGCTCAGGGCAGATCCTGGAGTTTTTTTTCCCGCGTTTGATCCGTTCCGCGTCGGCGAAAGCGCTTGTCCCTTCCCTTCGGTGTCGATTAACCTCGCCGTTGTGTCTTTCCGGATGATGACATCCCCTCCCTCCTCGATTGGTTTGTGTTCGGAGGCGGTTTGTTTGTTTTCTTTTCTTTTCCTGACTCTCTCCGCGCGTCCATTTCCATTGAACAAGGCCCATTTTTTTTTTTTCGAACCCCCCCGTCCCCGATCACAGCCGTCCGATGCGGCGGAACAATTAATTCCAACAACCTGAACCTGCAGTGTGTTCGTGCCCGTGCTTTCCGCATTGTGCGTTCCTTCTGCGTTACTAAGCAGGGTTTTTTTTTCTTTTTTATCAGCTCTGGTCGTCCGTGGCTCATGGCTTTACGTTTTCCCCCCCTCTCCCCTTGTGAAGTGCCCTGTTAGCTCGTTTTCCTGCGCCCTGCTAGGTGCCTCTGCCGGTTGTCCCCCCCCTTCGGGGCGATTTTCTCTTCATCTTTGTTGCCGATCGGATTTTTCTTTTGCGGGATTTGCCCTCAGTCTCACTGGCCCCTTTGTTTTCCCAATGTTGCCGGCTGCTTGTTCTTCACGTCAGGTTTCGGCTTTTCCCCCTGGCAAAAAACCGCAGTCCTCCCTTCCCTAGTGGGCCTGTGGCCCCTTTATCCCCGGGCGCCACACTTCCCGCCACGAGTCCGGCCTTTTACGTGCGGCTTTTGCCACAGCCTGCAGCCGCATGGGTCCTTTCCCTATTTGGGCGGGGCGTGACTTCACACCCATCTTGATGCTGGTTCCCATTCCTTGCAGCAACAGTGA
>Ga0179593_1514993_pt1 | contig 28219 bp, 36 predicted proteins | sample CZODoug2_1_08_16_FD_185931 | JGI IMG/M metagenome (GOLD analysis project Ga0179593, IMG submission 185931) | Vadose zone soil fungal communities from Angelo Coast Range Reserve, California, USA - CZODoug2_1_08_16fungal (PacBio error correction) | ecosystem: Environmental > Terrestrial > Soil >... | reverse complement strand
TCCACTGTTTTTCCAACCACTCCTCCCGCCACTGCTGTTTTTTCGTCTTCGGTACCCCTTTTTGTTGCCCTGGTCGCGCTGCCGGGGGCGTAAGTTTACTCCCGCCCGGGACTTGGTTTAGTTTTTTCCCTCTTCCGACCTCAGTTTTTTTTTCCAAAGCGCCCGCTTTTGGGCTTGGGTCCTCCGATTTTTTGTGTCCCCTGCCGACGTACCTCCCCGGTTTGCTCCACAGGTGCTCTTTCCCCCCTCACGGTCCTTTGGATGCAGGTGTACCTGCTGTCTTCCCCCGTCTCCACTCTTTGTTTTTTTTTTTTTACCCGCGCCGCGCCTTGACGCGCTCCGTTCTTCGCTCCTTTTTTTTTTTTTTTCCTCCTTTCCCCCCGCCAGTTCCTCGGCCTCCCCCCCCGGTTGGGCCTGCTAGTTCCCCGCCGTCCGTTCCCGTGGACACCTTTTTTGCACCTGCTTGGCCATTTGTTTTTTTTCGTCCCGGCCTTTTGAGAGGTTTTTTTTTTTTTTTTTGTGTTTTGGTTTTTTTTTTTTTTTTTTTTTTTTTTCTTCTTTTTTTTTTGTATGCAGGCGCCCGTTTTTTCTCCCCTCCCCTTCTTTGAACCCAGCGAAAGTCCCTCTGGCCCCCCTTTTCTTCTTCCCTCCCGACCCCCACCGCACCCAATTCGTTGGCGTTTTCCGGCCGCTCCCCCCTGGGCTTTCTCTTAGACGGAATTATGCATTGCCTACTTTTGCTTTCCACTTTCCCGGGAAGGATCCCCGTCCAGATCCGCCCCTCTCCTGTTTTGGACCCGTCTGTCTGTGTAGTTTTTGAACAGGTAGCTTCCGAATTGACTGTCCTCCTTTCTGCTTTTTTTCCTTCATCGTTCGGGCGTTTACCCCGACACCCCTTGACACCCCTTTTTCCTGTTTGTGCTTGTTGAGGATTGGGTTAGTCGCAGAACCCTCGACTTTTTTTCCCCTTTATTTTTTCCTCGGCCGTTTCCGGGAGTGCGCCACGGCGGTGGTATTTTTTCCCCTTTTCCTTATAGTTAATATGTGACTTTTTTTTTCTCGCTTCTAGTCCGCTGTTTTTCACCTCCGGATTTCTTTTCGTACGTTTTCTCGTGTGGGGGGTTGTTCTTAAGTCCTTTTTTCATGTTTTTTCCTTTTTTTTTTCCTTCAATTTTTCCTCCAGCTGGCAGATCCTCATAAGGCGGCCTTGCTTTTCCGACTTTTGGATGTTCGTCGACGCTCTTCGGGCGGCGCGATTCCTTTTTTTTTTTTACCCTCAGCATCACCACCTTGCCCCCCCTTTCTTTCTTCCCGGGTTCCCCTGGCGTGCACCCACTTTTTTGGCGGTCCCTGTTTTCAATTTTCCCCGATCCCGAAGCATTCCGTCCGAGCATATTGTGTTTCGGTTTTGACCCTTCCCCTTGGGTCGGGTTAGGGTAGCACGCCGACGTGGTTTTCCCGCGTTTCGTGGCAATCGGACCCCCTTTTTTGTCTTTGGGTCTTTTTTTTTTCCCCCCTGTACCCAGAATCAGAGTAGTTTTCTCGAGCGTTTTCTCTTTTTTACCTTTTTTTTTTTTTGAGTTCTCTTTTTTAGCCAACTGCCTTCCAGCCCTAGTTGCACACCCCCCCCCCCCCGAAAACTGGCAGGTTGCCCCTTTCTTTTTCCCCATTTTTTTTCGTTTACACGACCCGCCCAGGCCCACTCCCCTTCTGTTTGTTCTCTTATTTCTCGTCTGGCCCGCGGTGGTTTCTTGATGTTGAACTGACTTTTCTCGGTCTTCGTTCTCCCATCGGACGTGGTCCACCTCTTTGGACACCGATTAGGGTGGCGTTTTTTCCGACCCCCCCCTGCCCCTTCCTTTTGGCCGCGCGCTTGGCCGCCTGGTTTCCGTTTCCCCCCCCCCTGTTCCTTCTGTCCACACCGAGTGCCTGTGTTTGCGGCTCCGTCCCCTCTTCCTCTGACCCGTGTGGGTTTCTTCTGTTTGTGAGTGTCCCCCCCCTTTTTCGCCTCCCCTGCAGTGCTTTCCCCTTTCAGAGGACCACCTCCTTGCTTAGTTTCTCTTCCCCTTTTTGCCCCCCGGATTTTTTGCGGGGATCTCTTCCAGCCTCCCTTTTCCTGTTGTCCCGCAGGGAGAGACCCGATTTGCGGTTTCCCAGCTCTCCTTCCCTTAGCCTTTTTTCCTTCGGGTACTTCCTCCTTTTAAGGCTCTTTTTTTTCGGTTCTCTCCCAACGCTTTTTGAGCACAGCACATTTCCCTTTTTTCTGGCATTTTCCCGTTTTTTTTTTTTTTCCTGCCCGTGGGGCCGCTCCTTTCTATTCCCCCCGCGTTTCCGGCTCCCCCTGTCCTGCCGCACAGGCCGAGTTTGTTGTTTAGGAATTTGGCCCGGCCCCCCTTTTTCACCACAAAGGCTGACCTTGAAGTTTTTCAGTCCTTTGATGGCCTGGGGAACGTTTCCCGATCCAGGCTTGCACTGGCTTCCAACTCACTCGTTCCGCCCCACGTTTTTTTCCGCCCTTTTCATAACTCCCGGTGGGGACCGCGGCCGGGTCCCTTTTTTTTCTTGCAGCGGCCGTGGCAACCGCCGCCCCCCGCCCCACCCACCACTCTTCTGCAGCACTTGCCCCGACCTTCCATTCTGAGCAATTTTCGTGCCCGCCCCCCCACTCCCTGTTTGGTTTCCCCAGCAACACATTTACCTCCCTTTTCTTTTTTGTTTTTTTTTTTTGGGCGTCGGCAGTCCTGTTTCCTTCGTTGAACGATGACGCTTTTCCAGCCCATCTTTCCACACTTTCAATCCAGCCCCTCGGTTTTCCAAATTTGTGCAGGTCGACCCGGCTCTGTCTTTCCACTTTTTGTTGGCTTCAATTTCATCGCTGTTGTTGAAGACCTGCCTCCAGATAATTGGCCGTTTTTTTTTTTTTTTTTTTCGATTTGGGGCCGAATCTTTTTAATTGCCTCCGTCCCCCCCCCGTCTTTTCCAACTCTTGAGGCAGTGTTTCCGCCCGCCCCACCCCACCGCACCCGTTCTTAGTTCCCGCTTTTTTCCCGCCGCGGGAGGGCACCACCCGCGGCCCCCACTTTTTTTTTTCGCTTCCCCTTTCTTTTTCCCATGTCAAAATTGTGCCCCCCCCCCCCCCTTTTTAGTGATTGTTTTTTTCCACCCTTTTTCTTGCCTCTTCTCTTCCGTTTTTTTTTCTTCTTGAGATGCCCTCTGTTTTCTGCTCTTTTTCCCTGTTTGGGTGTTTTTCCTTCAAGCTTTTTGAGTTGGTGCCGGGCTTTTCTTTTTTCACCTGGGCCTCCGTTCGACCCTTCGAAAGCATTTTTTTCCTGTTCTTTGTCAGCTGGCACGAGCTTTGTTTTTTCCCCCCCCCCCCCAGTTTGCTCCCCATTCACGTTTTTTTTTTTTTTTTTTTTTCCTGGGTGAGGTGTCAAGCGTCGGCGCCTCGTCTTTTTTGGTTTTTTTCTTTTTTTTTTTTTTTTCTTTTTTTTTTTTCATTTGCTTATTTTTTTAGTGTGTTTTTCGATAAGCTTCTTTCCGCCCCCGAACCTGCCCCCTTTTTGGGCTTCCGGCTTGTGTGAGGAGGTGTGTTTTTTTTGGGGAAGAAATGGTTTTTTACAATCCTGTGGCCCGGCACTTGCCCTTGCTTTCGTTTTTGCGACCCCCACTCCCACCCCCATTTCAGAACCGCAAGTGGTTTTGAGGGGGGGTCTATGGAATAGGGGGGGTGTCGGTCTGATTTCAAACAGAGGTTTGGCTCGAGGTGAGTTGCTGGCGGACGATGGATTTTTTTGGGAGTAGATTCCACATCCATGAGTTGCCTACGGCACGATGCAGCCGCTTCCTCGCCCTCCTGTGTTTTTTTTCAATGTTCTGAGGATTGAACTTCTATCCTTAACGTCCCCCCGTTTTTTTTTCGGCTTTTTTCTTTTTTGTTTTTACCCCGCCCGTGGTGTAATTGTTTCCTATCCCCTTCCGGTCTCTTCTTTCTTTGCTCCGGACGACGCTTTTCGTCTTTTTTTTGTTTTGATTTGAGAGCAGTTTTCTCCATTTTTCTTTCATACACAATTTTCGGTTCTTTTTTCTGACCAGTGAGGATGTCCAGGGCCGGCTTTAGTCGCCGGTGAATCGCCCCCGATTTTCCCTTTCAGAGATTTGTGTCAGTATGTCTTAAAATTACTTTTTTCTTTCGTGGATTTTGCTCGTTCGCTCTGTGAGAAATTCGAGTTTCCTGGCTGCAAGAAGCTTCTTGCGAAAGTTTTTTCTCTTTTGTTTTTACAACGGCATTGTCTCATAATTTTTTTGCCATTATGATTCTTGATGGCTTTACAAATTCGATATACCCCTGACTTTGGGCCTTTCTTTTTTTCAATTAGATAAAGCTGAACCTTCTTTCCCCCCCCCCCCCCTCCCCACACTTCCATTGGAGAGGGTTGAGGGTGTTTTAAGTAATTTGTCTTTTTGTGTTTTTTTTCCTCATTTTTTCGCGTTCGAGGATGTCTTTATTTTGAGTCTCGGTTTTCCAGGCAGCAAAGGCCCCCCCCTTAGTTTGAGTCTCCTCTGATCTTTTTGTTTCAGGATGTGTTTCTGCGATTTTTCAGTTCCCCCCCCCCCCTCGTCCGGGTTGGGCTGGCGAGCGGGTTTTCTGACCTTTCCCAACCCCCTGTCGGTTTTTTTTTATGCCCTACCGGTTTTTTTGGCCCCTTTCGTTTATGTGTTTGCTACAGCTTGGGTTTTTTTTTTTTTTTGAGATCCTTTTCCCCTTTTTCCCATACATCAATAGGGTCCGACTCCGATTTGCCCCCTAATGGGGCTTGTTTTTTCCCTTTTGGCATTAGGACTGCGGGCCCGACGTCGACGTTTTGCGGGTTTCTCTGCCAGTTTTTCTTTTTTTTGGACTCTTGGTTTTTGGTCTGTACTACTGTCTACAAGCCTGCCACCCTTTTACATGATACAAGTTGTTTTTTCGTTCGATCTCTTCCCCCCCCCCACCCGGTGGCACCCCAACAACGGGGATCCCCCAAGCTTTTTATGTTGGCCTTTTGAATCAAGGACGGGCTTTCCCGCGGTGTTTTGCAGAAAAGAAAGAGGGTAAAGACTGCAAAAGGCAGACTTTTCCTTTTCGATGCTGAGGACTCTGATTTTTTATTTTGCCGCAGTTTTTGGTTTAATCCACTTTCCCCCAGCCGCAGGGGTTGTTTTTTTTCCCTCCTGGTTGGGATGGGTCTGATCCCCTTTGTCCCCTTGTGTTTCCAGGCGTTTTTCGCAGCCGGAAGAGAATCGGTGTTTTAGTGCAGTCGCCTTTTGTTTGGGTCTTTCCCTTTTCCACGAACCAATGCCCACTCTCGGCTCCTTGTTTTTTTGCGGCCTTTCTGCTGGTCGGATCTGCCAGAGGGATCCTCCTCTCTTCTTTATCCTACTGTGGCCAATAGTCCACAGTGCTTCTCGCGTTCTTTCTTCCCCCCTCTGTGCTTTTCGCCGACGCTTTTCCCGAACGATGTATTCCCACCTTTCCTCCGGGGGTGACCCCGGATTCTTTTTCTTTTTTCTCTCGTCCCGCTCTTTTTTAAATACGGATTTTCCCCCGCGGTAGGACCCCCCTTTTTTGACCCCCAAATACGCCCCAGCCCCCTGCCACGGCCCTTTTTTTTCTTGATTTTTGCTCGTTCTCCCCGGCCGCGGTTTTCGTTTTGACTTTTTTCCTCGACTTGGTCCAGTCCCGTAGCAGTTCCTCAGATCTTTTTTTTCTTTTTCCCCCTTGCTACCCGCTTTCTCCCCTTTCGTTTTCTGATCCTTCCGCGGCCTTACTTTGTTTTTGCCCTTTCCTTTGAGTCCCCCCCCTTTCATCAATCCGGCGGGTCCCCCCCAGCCCCACAGAGTGAGACCCTTTCAATCCTTTGAAGTTTATTCCTGGCGAGGCTGGGGAAACAAACCCGGACGTGCGTGTTTGCTCAGTGGTTGGTACTTTTTTGTGACTTCTTACTGTTTGGGGCCTTTTTTTTTGTAGCGGTTGGTCCTCACCGAGCCCCCATGAATTTTTTTTTTGTTTTTGTTTTGCCCCCCCTTTGCGTTTTTCCCCCCCTTCCGGGGTTTTCCATGAAGACGGATATAAGGTGGCCCCTCCCGTTTTTTTTGGTTTTTTTGCCAGGGGTTTTTTCTGTTACTTTTTTCCCCAAAAAGGTGCGGAGCGATGTTTTCCTTGTTTTGGGAGTGAGAATCACAACAGAGTGGTCTAGCCCCTTTTTCTTTTTTGATTTGCCGCTTTTCACCGCTTTGGCCCCAGGGGATCTTGGGGGTGTGAGGTTTTTTCCGTTCTTTTTTTTCCAACTCGAGCCGAGGTGTTTCAGCATTCTTTCGCCAAGTTTCAAACTACAAAAAAAACAACAAAATCAACCAACAAAGAACAAAAAAAAAAAAAAAAACACCCCACAAAACCCCCCACCCCACAACCCCACCCCAACAACCCCCGCCTTGGTGCGAACCTGGAGTTCTTTTCGAGTTTTTAAACTTTTTTGATTTTGATTCACGTCACGCCCTTTTTCCCTTGATTTTTTTTTTTTTTTTGCTTCCCCCCCCCCCCACCTGAGTTGTTTTTCGTGCCATGTGTTTGAATAAAAAGTCCTTCTCCGGTTCTTACTTTTTTCTGCCTGCAGCGCACGAGAAGTCATGATGCCTCACCCCACTCCTATTTTTTTTTGTCCCTTGGGAAGTCTTGGGAGTCCTCGGTTCTTTTCCCTCCATCTTTCCCCCCACCCTTCTCTTTTCCTTAATAAGCCGTGGTGTTGTTGTTGATTTTCGTCCTTTCTTTTCCCCATGCTCGCACCGTCGCCACAAGCAGGCCCTTGTGGCTTGTTTTCTTTTTTTTTTTTTTTTAGACTTCCTCGGGCGTTTCTGTTTCTGTAGCCGCCGCCTGGTTGGCGTTCACCGTCCCTTGCCGTGTGCCCGTTATTTGAAGTCTCCTCATCCGTGATTTGTGTTGTATGTGCTTCTCTGGTTTTTTTTTTTTTTGCGTTCCCCCCCCCGATTTAGGTGGAAATCGCCAGCTCCAATCCCCCCTTTTTCGCCCCCGGTTGGAGGCGGCCACCGGGCAGGCCCCTTGATTAGTCCCACTCCCCCCCCCCCCCCCCCTGCACGCAGCGACCCAGTGTGGGGCCAGCGTGTGTCTCTTTCCCCGTGACTGGATTCGATCCCTCTTGTTCGTGTTTCCTTTCCCCCCAGCACCCCTCCTCCGGTTCCCTTTCGGCCCTGCACCTGTTTGGCACCACGATAGTCCCCTTTTTTACCCTCCCCCCCCCCCCCCGTCCCTTTCCCGGCCCAAAAAATCATGGTTTTTTTTTCCAACCCTACCTCCGCCGGCAGTGGGAAACCCAGCGCTTTCCTTCATCAGTCCCCCTCAGGCTTCCCTTTACAAAGGCGTGAAGGCCCTCCCTTTTTTTTTTTTTTCATTTGGGGCGCCGAACACCACCGAATCGTGTGTCCTTTTGTTTTTTTTTTTTTGGGGATAGACCCTTCTTCCCCGGTAATTTTGTCTTTCTGGTTTTTTGCCCCCGCCACTTTCCCGGCCGTTAGCACACGACTCCCCGGCCCTTTCCCTTCCTGCTTGGCCCGGTGGATCTCTATGAGTTGTTACCCTTCCTTGGAGGAACCTTCCGTCTACGACATCTCCCGCAGTGGCTGATTCTTTTTCACCCGCTGTTTCCTAGCCGCCTTTTTTCCACTTGGGTGCTGATCACGCACCCCCGGAGTTCCCCCCAGTTTCTGCTTTTTCTGTTTCTCAAGTTCCCCCCCCACCACGTTCGACCGCGGTTAAGGCCCCCTTTTTTGCGTTTTTTTTTCCTAAGGGTGTCCCTGCCTTTCCCCTGGCGATTTTTCCGTCCCCCCTTCAAACCCCCCGTAACGTTTAAGTGATTTCTGCGACGGCGCTGCGCTTGCATTTTTCGCTTTGACATTCTCTGGTCCCCCTGAAGCACGCCGGTGGACGTGCCACTCGTCCCCCTTGTCCAGGTTTTTTTCCGCGAGTTGTGATCCCTTTGACTTGCAGTCTTTTCCCCCTGCACGACCCCCCGAGACCGGATTCATTTGTTTCCGCTTTCCCACTAGCCTTCTTTCTTTTTCTTTCCCCCATCTCCCCGGCCCTTTCCTTTTAAAGTGCCGGGTCTCGACCCTGCACACTGCCAGTTCGCCATTTTCCTGTCGTCCCTTCTGGCGTTCCCGTGTTTTTCATTTTTTTGTAGGCCCCCCCCAAAACCCTTGGCGCCGTTTGCCCGTTTTTTTGAACGACCGCCCCTCTTCTTCACTTTTTCAAAACACATTTTAAGATAAGCATTCCGTGCCTTTTGGGCCCCTCGTTTCCCTTTAGTTCGGTTCCCCCCCCCCCCTCCCCCCTTGTCGCCCTTGGGAGACAACGCGTCATCCTGAGCAACCTCTCCTTTTTTTTTTTCTTCGCCGTTGGAACCCTTTGATAGTCCTGTTTTCTCTCGAGCTGGGGTTTATTGCGGATGTCCTTTGTTTTTTTGTGATTGTCTGGTGGAATTCCCCCCCACTTTTCCCCCCCCCGCGGACCCTTTTCTTCCTTTTTGTGGTTCGGACCCCCTTTTGTGTGCTGACCACGTCGCTCCCCGCCCGCACATGTTTATCTTATTTAACCCCGGACCCCGACACTCCACCCCCGGTCTTAGGATCCCAGTCAGGAACGATTGGATTTTTTTTTTTTTTGAATTCATAGTGAGCTTGTTCGCCCCTTGGCCCCACCCCTCCTTCCCCTTTTTCTTTTTTTTTTTTCCCGGGGTTCAAACCCTTTGAGAATCTACCCCCTGCCCTTTAAGGGTTACGAACAATAGGCCCCCCATCCCCGTTCCTATAGCTTCGTAAGGCCCGTACTGTGAAAAAACAAGGTTTCTTACGCTCCTGCCCACGCTTTGTGTGTAGGAGGAACCCCAGAGGTTTTTTCCCTCACCCCCCCGCCCCTTCCCCCTCATTCTGAAAGCGAACGAGTTTTTTTTTCCCTCCTCTCATCCTCAGGAAACGTACCCCCCATTGCTTTCTTTTGTTCCCACCCCACCCACGTTTTTCGCACTTTGACCCAGAAAAATAAGTGGCGTTCCCCTTTGTCCTCCCCCCTTTTTTGACCGGTCCCCCCCCTGTGGGTGGGCCCGCAGGTAAACGCGTTCGGGTGTGTGGGTGGTTTTTTGTGCCGTAGTTTAGATCCGTTTTTTCCTCCAACCTGGTTTTCCTCCCACGCCTTGTTTTAGTTTGGTTTTTTCAGTTTATTCAGATTCTTTTCTTCTCTCCCTTGCCCTTTTCCCCCCGTATCCAAGCCGAGCAAGTCAAATGCTCTTCCCTCCGTTTGTAGAGTTTGTGCTCTGCCCCTTCCCCCGTCTCTTCTGCTTCTTTGTCCTTGCTTCTCTTCCCTGTGCCTGCGTGGCACGGGCCCGAGTTTGATTTTTTTTGACTCCTTGGCTTTTCAAATCACCCCCCTCGAACACGTCCTTCTTCCTTTTTTGTTTGAGCCCATTCCTCTGGCGCCGGCCTGGGGACAAACGTTGTAGTCTTTTCAACTATCCCCCCTTTGTCGTTGACAACACCCCACTCTTCCGTTTCGACTGTTCCATATTCCCTTCCCCAAGGTTTTGCCGCTGACCGGATCCCCCGAGCCGTCTGGTTTGCCTTCCCGTTTTTGACAAGGAACACTCGCTGACGGTGGCGCGTCCCATTAGTGTTTCTTACTAAGACCCCGGCCCGACACCCCTCCCTCCTTTTTTTTTTGACCCCCCCCTACAACCTCTCATTACCCCAGGTGGATGGGGGGAGCAGTTTTTGAGTTCCTCACAGCCATTTTTTTCGTTTGTTCCCTTGTTTTAGTGCTCGATTTTTTTTTTTTTTGTCACCTTTTCTGCAAATAGAAACTGCCCCCCCCCCCTTTCCCCCCCAAGCCGTGTCAGCCGCCCCCAAAATTTTTGCCCCCCCAGGTCCGTTCCCTCGCGCGGTTTTTTTGCCCCCTTTTCACCCTTTTGTCCCTCGCCGGGAAGATCCTTTTTTTTTTTTTTTCCCCATTTTGACAGATGCCTTCCTTACCCATTTTTTTCCAGCCTCTTTTTACCGTCCAAAAGGGATGGTGTTACCCACCCCTTCCCACGCTCCTTGGTAGGGACCCAATCCCGCCCCCTTGTTTTACCCCCCCCGCGTCTTTATTGATCCTGTGCTCACCCCGCAGAGGGAGGACCCCCCCAACAGCCCCTCCGGACACAGTAAAAACCGCCGTTGACCCCACGGCCCGACCAATTTCCCGTTGCCTTTCTCTCTCATTTAACGAGGAACAAAGTCTTTTTTTCTCTCCCCGTTGTTTTTTTTAGCTCTTTTTTTTTTCCATCCCTTTGTTGCTTTTTTTTTTGGGGTCTTCTTCCTGGGGCCACCAGTTTGAAATTGGCGTCCTTTTTTTTTCAGTGCTTGCCCTTTGTTTTTGTTTGCCCCCCCCCGGCGGGCTGGGCGTCTCACGGGCGTTTCGGCCAGGCTTTGGACGTTAAACCGTGTCTTTTGCCTTTTTCCAGTTCTCCCGGGGGGGGCGAGATTTCTTTTTTTTACTTTTGCTCATTCCATTTTTTCTGGTTTATGGGTCCCCCCCGACGTCGTCCGTTCTTTTCTTTTTGCTTCCCTTGCGATCCCATTGGTTGGCCCCTTTTTTTCTTTTATGCTCTCTTTTTTCGTTCCCTTTCCCACCTGTGGGCACCCGCGGCTCTTTCTGGATTTTTTCCATTTTCGCTTTTTATCGATTTGGGCAGAATTTTTTTTTTTTTCCCCCGTCTTTTTTGTTTCTGCTTTGCCCGCCACGAACCCGCTGCTCGGCTTTTTGCACGACCACTTTGCACAAGCCCCCTTTTCTTTTCTGGTTCCACTTTTTTGCTTGTTTTTTTCTTTTTATCTCCCCCCCCCCCTGGGTAGATTTTTTCGGGAAGCTGTGAAGTTTCCTCTGTTTTTTTGGTGGCGACTTTCTCGCTTTTGTACGTCCACGGAGTCGAGCCCCCTTTCCTGTCCGGGTGAGTGGACCCGTTGTTTCCCCTTTTTTTCTGGGCATTGATTTAGTTTGAATTAAGTAATATAAAGTCCTCCCTTTGAGGGTCTGACTTTTTTCACCGGTGTTGCTTCTTTTTTTTTTTTTTTTTTTTTTTTGTTTTCCCTTGGATCCTCTTATTCTTCAACGGTGCCGGCTTAAGTTGAATTTCCCGATGTCCCCTTCCGTTTGTTCCATTTGCCCAGCCGGCCTTTCCATTTTCCCATATTTTTTTCCACAACAACCGTTAGTTTAACGAAGTCCTTTTCTTTGCCTTTTCCCAGGATTTTTAGAAAACAAGTCTGGTGTGAATAGCAAAAAGTTGGACGGGAACACTGAGCAACCTTTTCAGGGAGTTCATCCTGACCGAATCTGTCTTGCTCTTTTTTTTTCGTTTTTCCCCCGGCGTGGTTGACCTGTTTACAGTAATAAGAGTCAGGAGTCCCGCTTCCACGCCCCCCCCTTCAGTTACCGTTAGGGGAGTCAGCTTTCTCTGTCAACCGCAATCGTTCCCCCGAATTCCCTTTCCCACCCCCAGTCGAAAAAGGTAGACACTGGTTTACCACGAGGATCTGGTTGCCCCCGAAACTTGTCTTGTAATAGGGCTTTTCCCATTGCGTCGACTTTTTCCCCCCTCCCCCCTCCCCCTTGTCAGGGAGGTTTTCTTCCTTGTCTTGTTGCCCGCTTCTCTTTTTTTTTTATATTTTTTCTGGAGGCGGTTGATCCCCTTAGTCTGCCCTACTTTCCCCCTTTTATGTTGGTTTTTTGGCCTTTGATTTTATGTTTTTACCCATTGGGCCCCATTTCGATGAAAGGCCCCCCCCCCTTTTGCCCCGACTTCCAGGTTGTGATTGTGGAGCGGGGGTCTCCTTCACCCGGCCTCCCGGGTTTTTGCCAATGCTCAACGTTTTTGTTTTTTTTGTTCTTCCCCCAACCCCCGCGGTGAGATTCTGGGCCCCCGGTACACCTGGCGTTTCTTTCCCCCCCCCCCCCCCAAATCAACTACCCTCCGGTTTCCGCCCTTATACCCTCACCGGTGACCTTTGCCTTTGTGTTTGTTCGTGCACCTAACTCTTGGCCCCCCCTTTGGGGGGTCCGACTGGCTCCCCCTTTTGGGGTACTTCTGAGCTTAGTCTTTTGGACCTCTGGGCCTTTTTGCCGGCAATCCCCCCAGAGGAACTCCCCCCCCCACGGTCTTCCCTTGATTTAAACAGATTCCGTTTTTAACCGGACCTTTCTCCTCCCTTGGTCCTTTGGCCCCGGGAAGCACCCCGAGTTTCCTTTTTGCTGTTTTAATTGTTTTCCCTGTTCCTTCCCTTCCTGCATTTTTTTTTTCCGAGTCGAAAAGATTCCCCCCCTTGGCACAAGAAGATTTGGGATGCTCCTTTTCTTTTGGTTTTAATCTATATTCATCCTGGATTTTTCCTTCGTTTAACTGTGGAGAAATACATCTTCCCCGCAGTTAGGATTTGGTGACTTTTCCCAATTTTTAGGTTTTTCTTTTCTCCGGGTTGGACAAAAGTTTTATTTTTTGATGATTCCTCCTTGTCCTAAAGGGATTGTAGATCTTTGGTCTCATTTTTACGGGTCTTCACTTCACCCTGAAAAACTGGAACATATTCGTGAGTGATTTTATGTTGCCTGACCGGCCTTTCTTCCTTTTTTCCTGGTGATCTGCTGAGGTTTAATAATTATAGGGTTTCACCCTTAAACCGTTTAGTTTTTTCCTTCAAAGGAGGATTTTTCTTTCTCTTCTGTCTTTCCTTTGGCATCTGCTCCCGCTTTCTTTTTTTTCAAACTCGTAAGTTGAACTCCCTTTACGGATGACCTTTTTTTTGCCCGGCATTTTTTGCGGTTTACACATCGGCGGGGTCTATTTTTCCTTTTTGTGCCTCTTTTTCTCGTTTCCCCCCCTTTTTTCCCCCCCACATCATAACAGAAGCGCCTTTTTTATCGGCTTAATAGTCCCTTTACGCTTTTTTCGTTTTGTGTTTTTCGTCCCGGAGGGATGAACCAAATTTTCGCCCGTTTTTTGGCCGTTCCCACAATTCCCTGTCCCACTCTCCCCTCCCATTTTTTTTTTTTATGTTTCGTGATCAATGTACGCAGGTTATTCTTTGGCCTTCTGCTTTAGGGGTCGCCCCCTGTGCACTCCCTCTTTTTTTTTCGATACCCCTTACCGATTAAAAGACCTTTCGAGCCTTTTGCCGTGCTGCGGGGGGAAACCACCCCTTCTTTTGGTTCGGGGTTTTTTGGTCTTTTTGGAGTTTTTTTTTTTCTTTGTTTTGATTGATAGAATCCCTTTTGGGGCATGTTAGTTTGTTCGGTTTCTCCTTTCCCCTTGGGTTTCTTTTGTTTTTGGGAATCGAGCGTTACCCACCAAGTTTCCCTGTTTTTTTCCCTATAAGGTTTGAAAATAGGTTGTTTAGGCCTTTTTCCCCGTAAAGTGTTTTCTGCCCCCCCTGCCTATCTTTTTTCCCCCAACCAAAATGGTTTTGTTTCGGCTCTTTAGATGTGGCATCCTTTTTATTTTTTTTTTTGGTGGGGCGGTATTTCATTAACCACACACGATTGTGCTTGACCTCCTATTACACGGGAGAGACTTTGCCACCCCCCTTTTTTAAAACCGAATTCGGTGGGGTTTTGTTTTGATTCTTTTTTCCTCTTCTGGTTTTCCCCCCTTTTTGAACATCTCAGATGGGGAATGAAGTTTGGGCCTTTTGCCCGGTTTTGAGTCAGGGAGTTTTTTCTTTTCCTCTTTCTCCTTCCCTTGTTTTTTTTTCCCCTAGGCCCCCCCCCGGCACAGGGGCCTTGTTTTGCTTTTTTTTTTCCCACACCAATCCCCTTTTTGTTTTCCCCTTTTTTTTTCCCATTCACACCATTACGGGGGTAGAAGGAAAGGGGATGGGCGTCCTTGAGTTCCCTGCCCAGGAAGTCATGATCAATGCTTTCCCTTTCCCCTCCAGTCAAGTTTTTTTTTTTGGGCCCACTTGTTACATGCATCATACAACTCTTCCTTTTTTCTCAAGTTTTTTTTTTTTCCTCGCGATTTGTTTTCTTCTGTCTTCCTTCTACCCTTGTCCCATCCCCCCCATTTTTTTCCAGTCATTCTAAGGAAGTCATTTCAGAGTTTCTGTGTTGTAGCAATCGCTGGTCCCGCCCTTTTTTTTTTTCAACTGGACTGGTGTTTTGTTTTATGTTTAGCCGTCCTCTACCTTCTTGGTTTTTTCTTTTTTTTTTTTCCCTGCTTTTTTTTTTTTCTTGGTGCTTGGTTCCCAGACTACTAGTGGAATTCCTTCCTCGGCCCCCCCTTCCCCGGCTTGAGGCAAGGTCTTTTTTGTTCTTTCAATTTTTTCAGGCCCCTTCGGATGCTTCAGGGTAACCACTCTGATTCCGTCCCTCCATCCTTTTTTTAAAAGAGTTGTCAGGAAGTTCCCGCACCCTGTTTCCTTCGTTTTTTTTTTCTCTTCCCCAATTTTCTTTTTTTTTAGTGTTATTTGATAACCCAGCCCGTCCTCCCACCTCCACACACAGAAAAAATCGAAACCAAAAACCAAAACAAAAACAAAAACAACACCCAACCCAACACAAAAACACACCCAACACACAACAAAAAACCAAAAACAAAAAAAAAAACAACACACAAAAACCCCAAAAAAAACAAAAAACCCACAAAACCCCCCCCAAACCCCCAAACACCCCCCCCCCAACAAACACACCCCAAAAAACCAACCAACCCCACAACACCCCCCCCCTCGCCTGCCATCTCCTCGTTTCCCCCTGTTTTCCCCCATTTTAGTCGAGCCCCGGCCCATTTACCCTTTTTGCTCGGCACCCACAGCTTGGCTTTTTCTTATTTTCCGTTTTGAGCCTTCCAATTCAGGTTTGGTCCCCTCTTTGCCCGGGACCCCGTCTGGATGGACCACCGCTGACGACCCTGTCTTCCCCCACTTTTCACTTTTTCCTCAAACACCCCTCCCCTCCCCCCCCCCCCCCCCCACTTTTTGTTTTTTTTTTTTGGTCATCTCCTTCTTTTCCGTTATTATTATTTTTTCGCCGTTTTTGAATTGGAACTCCCGAAGTCTCCCTGCAATTCCCCGTCCCTGTCAGGATCCGGAAAATTCCTCTCCCCGTATTTTCTTGGTCCAACTTTTTTTATTTCCCAAAAATGCTTTTCCTCCTTTTTTATATCCGTCGTTGTTTGTTGAGCCTTTTGCCACCCCCCTTTTTTTTTCAGACTAGGACGGTATCAGTCGACCCCCCCCTTCCCCGTGGTGTTTTTTGCTTTTTTGGGTGGAAGGGATGGGGTTTTCCGTGCTCCCGTTCAGTAACCGCGTTTCGCCCTCTTGGTTTTTTTTCCGACTTTTTTTTTTTTCTGCGAGTGCCCCACGCCTCTTTTGCTTTTGGCCCCCCATGTAGTTTGTATAATCGTCATAGTCTTGTGTGTTTTTTTTTTTTTTTCTCGGAGTTCGAGTTTGAAAAAAGATTTTCTTTTTCGTTCCCCCTTACCTTTTGAGAGTCCCTCCCCTCCCCTTGTGGCCTGGTTTTCCGTGATTAATGTTTTCCTCGGGAATCTTTTTTTGTAAGATATCCCCTCAGCCTCCCCCTCGTTTCCTCCTGTCCCGTGACGTGGGTTCAGTTCTGTCGCTTTCGCGCTGATCTTCTCCCCATCCTTTTTTTCGCCCCTTTTTTCGGCAAGCAGGCACCCCGTGACACAAACCCTTCTAGCATTTTTTAGTAACCCATTTCAAGGACTTCGTTCCCCCATTTTGTACCTATTGGTAAGAACCGGACTGATCCTCCGACCGTAGCTTCTGACCGGTCTTTTCACCCTTCATTTTTTTTGAACTAGCTGGATGGGGTAGAAAACCGAAGCGGTATGCCCCCGTTTTCCACTAACTCCAGACCCTCCTTTTGGCTACCAGTTTTTCCATTCTTTTCCTATTTTTCTTTTCCATAGAGCTGGGGTTCCTTTTTAAAGGTTTGTTTTTTTTTATGTGTAGTAGGATTCCCCCAAAGGTCCGCCCCCCCCATTTCCTTCTTTTTTTTCAGACCCCCCCCGCACGGCGGCGTTCCCAAGTAGGCCACTCCTACATCAGTCGTGGCACCGGCACCAAGGTTCTTGCCATTAGAGTTTTCTTCTCGATTTTCCCACTGCGAGAGTTTCTGGTTAAATTTGCTTCTCCCGGTGCGCAGTTCCCTTTCCAATTAGACCCCTTCGTTATTTTTTTTTTTTTTTCCAACCCCCGTTTTTTTTCTCCCTTTTTTTCACCTCCTTTTTGTTCCGTCCCCCCCCGCTTTCCACGCAACCGGCGAAGTCCTTCACGCGGTTTTTTCCCTGATGAAAACACCGCGCCCTGCTCGTCCCCCCCCCACTCTTTTTTGTTTTCGTTTTCGAGGTGCTCACGCCTCCATGATTTTCAGCGACCCGCTTTCTTCCCCAGCACTTAGCGCCCCAGATCCCTTAATTTCTTTCCGATTTTTTTAAGTCGTTTTTGGGAGTCCCGAGGGTGCCTGCTCCTCTTGTTGCTGGGCGATACTCTTTTTTTCTGCCCCCTTCCCTCTTTTCCACTTTTTTTTTGCGGTGGTTGCGATGAACCTTTTTTGCTGTGTTACTTTTTTTTTTTGAAATGACGTCTCCCTTTGCATTTTCTTTTTTTCTTTCCCTTTTTTTTTTTTTTTCCCCCTTATACTCTCTTCTTCGCACCGTCCCCCGCACTCCCACAGCCTTTTTTTTTTTTCCATCTTTTTTTTGGAGTCAGCCCTCCCCCTTGTCTCCTTTTTTTTTTCCCCGAGACTTTTGGGCGACACGCGACCCGCCCCGGCCTTCCCTCATCTTTTTCCCCCCCCCGCCCCGCCCCAGTTGTTGGTAGTGAATTTCTCTCCCCTTGGACCCTTTTCCACAAAGCTCCCAGACGTCCAACACGGTTTCCCCACTAGCAGATTGAGGTTGGGAATTTCCCCTTTTATTCCCTCTATGCCACTGGCCCGGTGAACCCCATCATCCCGCTCTTTTCGTTCTCTTAATTATATTTTTTTTTAAGGCTCATCGCCCCACTTTCCCCGTTTCTCACCGAGGGGCCGGCGCTTTTTTTTTCCCTCGTGTTTTGGCCTCTGACACGAACCCTGGCTTGCTTTTCCCCCTCCGTAATCTGTCCCTCCTCCTTCCCTAACCCTCCGGGCTGGTTCAATATCATGTGAAACAAACCTTTCCTTCTGAAGTGGGGGTGTGTGCTTGCGACCCCTATCCCTGTTCGTTGTGTTGGCTGCCCCGGACGACTTTGGTTTTTCCATTCTTTCAGGCGCCCCTCCCCTCGCAGTCATCCCCGTTTTTGGTTTTGGGGGGGGTGGGCCCCAAATTGGAGAATTTCGACCCGCTCCTTTTCTTTTTGAACCAATGGTCCCGGAGTTTCAAAGATTTCCGAACTCTTCTTTTCCGGGATTTTTTTGCGCCGGACATCGTTAATCTGGGAAGAAGGCGTGTTTTAAACCCCGATTCTTTCTCTCTTTGATGTAGCGTCACCTAAAGTCACACCCCCAACTTTTATTTTCGGTCGGCATCCCCCGAGGAAGGAAAAGGCACAGCACCCCCCCCCCAACTCAACTTCCCCAAAGAAAGCAAAAGGGTCAAAACTTTACTCTGTTTTTCTCCACCCCTCTGACATTTCTTTTCTTTTAATACTAATATGTGTTTTCAGAGAATCTTCAGTTTTAGTCCAGGTATCTGGTCTAGGTGGTTTTTTTTTTCAAACACCTTCCCTTGTTCTTTTGAGTGTTTAAGGCTTTTTCTTGGCTTGGTTCAGGGCAGTTTGTGTCGGGGTTTTTCCTTGCGGCGGTCCTTTTGACGGGCGGCTGCCGGGGGTGGCGGGATTGTGGTCGGTGCTTTCCCCGGCCTTCAGGCGCGATCTTTTTTCTTTGTTTACCCCGCTCCTAATTCACGATTCTTTGCTCCGAGGGTCTGTTTATCTTTTTTGTCAAAAAGGTGGTGGTAGTTTTTTTTTCCCCGTGTTTTTGAAAGATGTTTTTTCAGCGACGCCCTAAGTGACGGTTGTTCTGGACTGTTTTTCCAATGTTTGTAAACCCGGGCCTTTCTTTTTTCTGTGTGGTCCGCCTTCCTCTTCTATTTTTTACCTTGGTCTGGACCAGCGGGTTGCCCTTCCCCCCCACAATGCCCCGATGCTGTCTTCCCTTTGTTCCCCACCCCCCAACAATTGTGCACAAGAAACGTTTCAGGGGGGGTCTTTGATGACTCTTTTTTTGTGGGTTTTGGCTCTTTGGCCCGTTTCGTAGGCGTTCGCCCAGCCGCCCACCGATGCATTGACCTTGCCCCCTGTGGGGCCGCTTCAGCGGAGGGTCTTGTCCTTTCCCCGGCGTTCACATTCGCCCAGTTTTCTTAGTGTTTTTTTTTTTGGGCGGGCCCCTTCCTATCCTTTAAACTCGAAAAAACGTGTGCGGTTTAGGCTTCTTTGAGTTGTTTTACACACAGACTTTTTCCGTTATTTTCGGAGATCATTTTTTTTTCTAGGGCCGTTCCCATACGGTGCGGAGTGCTAAGTTTTTTTGACTTCTTTTTCAGTGGGTGTGATGAATTGTTTTAACCCCTGGTGTCCCCCTCCTTTTTTTTCCCATATCCTAAACCAAAACTGTTTCCTTTGCACGCCGTGACATGATTTTTTGTTTCCCCCCTGTTTTTTTCAGGAGAGGAAGGTTCCTCACAGTTGAGACAGGTTTTATGAACCAAATGGAGAGCGGAAAGCTTTCCGGCAACCTCCCAGTGGGCTCACCTTTTGCTAGAATTGCTGAACCCTTTCGGGACTTTGAAAGACTTTTTTGCCGACTACCGAGCGGTCTCCTGGAGGACCCTGACCCTTCCCGTCCGTCTGACTTAAGCTTTCGTTTTTCCCCCCCCGGCTTCCTGGAATTCTTCATCCTGCTGTACCCCGCGCCCCATTTCTTCTTGAGCCCAACGCGATCCTCCCTTTTTTCCCCCCTGGGTCCCTACTTGGTGGGCTAATCTTGTGGATCCCCATTTTTTTCCGTTTCCTGACTGACACCAGGGCAAGCTTCAAGTTTTTGAGGTGAGGGTGCTAGTTTTTCTGCCGAAGGACATAGTTAGCTCCCTTGTCGAGTGAGCACAATCTGCCTACTTTTCCCCTTTCCTTCATAGTGTGGTGTCGCGCCCCTTCATTTTTTTTTGAAGCCCGATATAGTACTTCTTGAGTCGCTAAGAAGGGTTTTTGGCGGTGGTGGTTTCTTGGACAGTCCCCCAATCCTTTTCCCCACATTTTCGAACCGGTCCTTCCCCAGACGACCACTCCAACAGAGCAGCCCCCCTTTTTTTTCGGACTTGCGACCACTGGACAAATTTGTTCGTTTTTGCTGATGGGCTTTTTTCCTGACTTTTTTTTTTTTTTTCTACCACCCTTTCTAATGTATTATAAATGGTTCACCCCCTTCAACCCCCAGTTTGCCGCGGGAAGTCCCCACCCCCCCTTTAATGTGTTTCGGGTCCGGTTTGTTGGCCTACCTTGCCTACTGGTCGCCCGGTTTAAGTTTTTTTCCCCGTCCGATGTTTTGGCTGGGGTTGACGGGGTGGTCAGGCCTACGCCCAGCTCTCCCCACTCCCTGTCCAGCCCGATGACCTTGCTCTTACTCGACGGCCCCCTTTATGGCCCTTCCCCCCCACTGGGCACCATTGCTTTTCCCAAGCTTTCGAAAGTGGCGCATCCTCGGACGCTTCTTCGAACTGCCTCGGGGGTTCCGTGCCTGAGCCCTGCTTGCTTCCCTTTTTTTGGGGTGGGAGTCATATCCGCTGAAGCATTTTTTCCCCTTTAAACAGCCTGATTATAGAGCGGATTCAGTTTTTCCTCGTTGTCGTTTTGCCCCCGTAGGCGTCCCTTGTTTCCCTTTTTCCCCCGGGGATGTGGAAGTCCATGAGAGGATGCCAGGCCGGGTTGCAAAGGTTGGTTTGGTTTCTGAACGCTTTTTAGGTTTTCGGCTTAGGAGGAGGGTGTCCCCCTCCTATGCGATTTTTTTTTTTTTTTTGTGAGGCTGCCTACACTTTCCCCATGAACCATTCCCGTCCGGCGTGCTTTCTTTCCGATGGGCTGGCGATGCTGGAGGCTGCACGGTCTTTTTTCCTTTATCGGACTTGAAAGCCTTCCTTGTCAAATCGTTCCTTGTTCTCCAGTTTCGGGAGAGTGCCCCTGAGAAATCTGCTCTTTTTTTTTTTCCCCCTTTAATTTTTTTCTGATGGGGTTACTTTTCACACGTACGGCTCCCCCTGTTTTCGCACGGTGGGGAGTTTTTGCCCCCTCCCCTTGCCGATGGATCGGCTCACCCCTGGTCGGCCCCACTGTTTTTTTTCTCTCTTTTTTCTCCCCCCACTCGCACACTGCCGCCCGGTTGCGGGCATTTCCCCCTTCGGGCCCGCGGCTTTCGGGTGTGCTGGGCTGCCCCCTTCGGAGTTTGCCAGCAACTTCCCAAGGTCCGTTGTAAGCGATTCTGACCCACTTTTTGGTACACTTCCCTCGCTAACGGTTGATTCTTGGCAGTGGGGGTTTCCCCCTCCTTTTTTACCGTGGCGGTTTGCTTCTCGTTTGGGATTCGCAACATACTTTTTTGTGCGTTCGGACAAGAAAATCGAAACCCCCTGTTTACCCCCCCTTCCACCCCAGGAAGAGTCGAGCCTTTCTTTTTCGGACCACCCCCACGGGTTTCGTGGGGGTTCATTGACCCGGGTGTTCCCTGCGTTTTCACTCTGTGTTGTTGTGGGCCAGGGCGGGTCGTCGCGGTGGTAGACATTCCCTGGAGGCGGGATTGTTGATTTTTTGCAAGGACCCGTAAAGATTTGCTTTCCCATTGCTTTTGCCTGTTATCCCCCCCCGCGGGCTTATTGATATAGGTGCCCCCTTTGTGCTGTGGTGGCCTGGCCCGTCCAACACCCCCCCCTGGGGCTTTTGGCAAACTCCTCTCGGTTTTTTTTTTTACCAACAGTTCGTTTGACAGGGCGGGGCTCTGGCGAGAGAGGGCTTGGTTCTGGTCTGATTCCCTTAAACAGAAAACCACGATTGGTTGACTTTTCGATTCGTCCAGGTTGGGGGTTTGGGCTTTAGAGTTTTTTTCTTTGTCCCCTTTGTCGGTTGGGGTGTGGGGCGGTCTTTTTTACCAATTGCCCCCCACCATTAGCTGGGGTGGCCTGGCGGTGGTGCACCCTCCCGCCCCTCTTTTTTTTTTGTTCCCCGGTGGGAGGTGATTTTTTTGATTGGCGATCTTTTTTTTCCCTGGCCCCCAGCCCCAATGACCTGCACATTGGCCTTTCCCCCCTTCCCATCTTGTCGTTACCGTGTCCCTTTTTTTCCTTTTCAATGTTGGGCTCGGACCGGGGACGGCTCCCCGTCCTCTTGCAGGAATGCCGTTGCGTTCATGATCATTTTCCAACCGCAAACCTTCCCCCCCCTCCCCCCTTTTTTATCGGTCTTGCCCGTGTTCTTCGGCAAGCCTACCTTTTGTCAACCCTTTCTTCTTCTTTTTTGATCTCTATCCCTTTTTTTTGGGTGTTTCCTGATGATGGACGTAGATTTTTTGCCCCTTCTGGGTTTTGAAAGAACACGTGTGCGCAAGCCGTCCCCCCCGTGGGGGCTTTTTTTTTTTTGTGCCCAGTGATAAGGACAGTTCTTTTCGTTTCTTTCTGCAGGTTTGCCGCGGTGCCTGGGAGTTCCTTTTTCCTGGGTCGACTCCACCTCTTTTTGTGTACCCAGTTTAGGTGCCCAAACCGTTTTTACCCCCCGATTAACGGTGAATTGGGTTTTGAACCCACCCCCGCGCCCTTTGTGCGGTGTTGGTCCTTTTTTTGTCGGGTCCCCCTATTTCTAGGGTCATCGCCAGTTTTTTCTTGTTCCTTCCCTTTTCCCCCCCGGCGGCGGCGGGCCCCCCCCACGCGAGAGGCCCTTTTTTTCTTCAGATTGTTGTTTTATTTTTACAACTGATCCTACGGTCCTTCCCCACCCCCATTTTTTTACGTTTCACGTCGTTCCCCGCACACGTTCCCTCTTCTGACCCCTTCGATCCACCCTCTTTTGTTCAATTTTTAAGCCCCGTCATTTCGCGGTTTTTATTTTCTCCCATTTTTTTTTTGGACCAAGATCCGGTTAATTTTTGTTTTTGTTTTTTCCCGCCACCTGTCCTTTGTTACTTTTTTTGGCCACCACCACGAAACCGCTTGGGCACCTTATACCCTTCGAGATTTCCCCGTGGCCTTTTGGTCCCCCGTCAGCGCCCTTTTTCCTCCTGGCCCACCCCTTTTTTTTTCCTGACATCCGCGACCGCTGCCCACATGACTCCTCTTTCCCCGCCCCCCCCCACTTTATACCAAAACTCGGGTGTTTTCGCATCCCTTTCTTCTTCTTTTAGTTTATCTTGATAGTCCCGGGTTTACTTATAGTTCCCTTTTCATGGCCGGGAGGTTGATATTGCGGATTTTTTTTTTTCCCTTAGCAGCATCAACCGTACCGTTGCCTTAGGTCCCCAGTCCACGTATCTTTTTTATCTGTGAACTGGCTTTTATTTTCAGGAACGATTCCCCCCCCCCACTCATTTTTTTGAACTTGCAATTTCTTTACCTGTGCGCTTTTTTACTTACAAGCGGTCCCTTTTTTTTTTCCAAACCTTTGGTTCCCCGAGAAAGGTGCTTGATAAGATTTCCCGGCCCTTGTTCTCTGGCGATTTCGTTGAGGGCGTATTCCCACACGTCAGAGGTGTACTGACGATTTTGGCCCCCACTTTTTTCTTTTTCTTTGTCTTATCCGGAGGCCACACACCCCGACAGTGAGATCTGGTCTCCGTTTGGGATCCCCCCCCCCCACCCGTACTGGGGGTTGTACTTCCTCGTCAGACTTCTGAGCCTCGTTTCGAAGTCTACGTTCCCCATCTGGGATCATTACTTTGCGCGCCCCCCCCGGCCCTTTTTGAGGATTTTCTTACTTTTCGTGTTCTGTTTGAAGTTTTTGAGGCACCCCCCCTCGCCTGTGTGTGTCAACCAGGCTTGTTTCTGGGGCCTCCGCCCCCCAGTCGAACCTTTTTTAAGTTCGTGAACCCCCGCGCCCTTCCCTTCTCCCATGATCTCCCGGCGCTTCCCCCCCCCCCCCCCCCCCCCCCCCCACAACCCCGGTGACCCCCCCAGCACCCGTGTGAGCAGCCCCTTGCGCCTTTTCGCCCCCCGCCGGCGCCTGAACACACCCTCGCAGATCACGCGGGGGCCCCTTGACATAGGAAAACAGTCAACCGCACGACCCCGCGCAGAAAAGTTCTCCAGAGCAGGATCTTCGGGGAGTTGTTTTTCACTGTTGCGTCTTTCCTTCCGGGTAGGGTTCGCCCCCCCCCGCCGTGATTTTCTTTTTGTTTAATAAACCTTCACCCCCATGTCCACGGGGGTCTCACGGTGTCACCGGTTGTTTTAACCTTTTGGTCGTTCTCTGGAATAGGGGTTATAGGATGTATTTTGCCTGTTTTTTTTTCGGTTGTCCCTCTTCCCCTTTTCCCCCCCAGGGCCAGCGTACAGTTGCCGCCCACCCCCCCCCCCCACGTTTTTCTTTTTGAGACCCCTCCCAAGCGTTTTCACAGTTTCTTCCTTTTTTTCGCTTTGAATACCCGGACCCTGCCCCAGTTTTCGCGTATAGGGTAGGCGTCGGCTCCGTTTCCGGGGGCTTTACCCGTGTAAGTTGATGTGTGTTTTTTTGTTTTTTTTTTTGTTTGTGGTGTTGGATTCGCTTCATTTGCCACGCACCCCTTTTTCCCTCCTTTTTTTTTCACCCTGTTGTTGCCTCACCACCGACCCAGTATGTGAAGTTTACCCCCCCCCCCCCATCGGGCCAGCCACAAAGTGCCCCCTTAATCCTTTTCTTGCGCGGCTGGCGGTTGTCGCTGTTCCACAACCGCTGCTCGCCCCCTTGCGTGGCGCTCGCACAGAGGTGCTCACCCTCTCCCATAGCCAAGGGAACGCAAAAGAGTTTTTTCCCGTCTTTCCGCTTTTCTGTGCTCCCCCTCCCGGTCCCTGCCAAGGATTGCCATTGTTTCCCTTACTTTCCTCTTCCTTCGGGAGGCCGCAGGAACCCCCGTCTTTGGTTTTTAATTTCCTTATCTCTGGTAAATCCCTCACACCGGGGGCGGACCTACAGGATGCCGGTGGGTGCGACCCCCAAAGCTACCCCCGACCCCCCCCCGCCCCCCCCACCTGTTTAGCCCCCAACCCCGGGATAGCGGTCTTGTCCTCATTCAATACATTTCCCCTTTTGGTGTGGTTTGGGCACCGGTAACATTCCCCCCACGGGACAGCAATAGATGCCTATCCATTTCATCGTGCTTAGATTTCCCCCTCCTTTTCTTTGCGATTTCCCCCCCCCAGACAAGACACTGGTCCCGCGTGGCCCACCCCTCAGCTGGTGTTTTTTTTATAAATTGTCAGGTTCCCCCCTCCCCCCATTTGAAAGTACCATCGACGACCGTCGTCCCCCAGTAGACTCCGCGTTGAGACATTTTTCTTCCCCCTTTTTTAACGATATTTCCCCCCGGATCTTCGACTTTCGGTGAAACCCTACAATAGTGTCCACCTCCCGTTCGTCTTTACGGCCCTATGGTTTCGCGTCGGCTCCCTTAAAGTCTTTTTTCCCTACTTCAACCGTGTATCTTTTCTCGTGTTTTTGCTGTTTGTTCGTGCGGACTTTTTTTTTTCCTTCTTACCCCCCCCCCCCACCTCCACCCCCTCCTTCTTGAATCCCCCTTCGCCCCCCCTTTGCCTCATCTGTCAGGCAGCGTCTCACCTCTGTGGATAGCGTGCTATACAAGGATGCTAGCCTCAGGCAAACAGACTCGTCCGTTCCCTCCTCTGAGGGCAAGCCCTAGAGCAGTAAGCAGAGTTTTCTTTTTCTTCGCCCCTTTGTTTGCTTCCAAGACCAAGGGCCTCCCTCCCCCCCCTCCGCTCGATGGTTGAGAGATCCCCCTTATACCCCTCACCCGTGGACCTGACACACAAAAGTCCCCCTCGGTCGTGATTTTCCTTCCGAGCTTTTAAAGAACTGTCCTTCCCAAGCGCCCCCCCCCATACGCCTTTTTTTCAGAAGGGTACCCCCACACTTTGTTTCCCATTTCCCCAATTCGCTGAGTCACTTTGACCCTTTCCACCACTGGTTCCTTCTTCTTTTACTCTGTTTCAGTACACTTCGGAAGACCTATGACCCCATGCCGATGTTAGGGTCCCTAAGATTGTTTGCCCCCGACGCCTCCGCCCGGAGTTCTGTCGTTTTGCCGTCGGTCGCACTTACACTTTACGCTTTCGTTTTTGCCCCCCCTCCTGCCGACCCCCCTGCGGTCCCTCCGACGATGTTTTTCTACGCCCACGCACCCCTTTTTTTTTTTTCCCCCCACACACAAACCAGGTTTCGCGGGCCACGCCACCCCCTTGTCACCCTGCCCCAATTTCTTTTCCCCGTTAACCCTATCCCCTCTCTCTTTCCCTTTTTTCCTCACACTGTTTTTTTTTGTTTTTTTCTTCAGATTTTTGCAGTTTTTTTTTTTTGCCGTTTTTTTTTTTGTTCTTTTTTCTTTTCAACAGTTTTTTTTCAACATTGGGTCTTGTCCTGTGGCTTTCTTTCGTGTTTGGCGGTTTTCTTGGACGTCCACAGCCCCCGGCGGGAGACGTTTTTGGATCCCTGCGAAACCTTTTGTGTTTTTCTGTGGCTTTTTTTCTTGTCCTGACCCTCCCCCCTGGGATTCGTTCGGGTACCCCCACTTTTGGCCACCTTTCCCCCCCCTATTTCAGTTCTTGCGCCCCCCCCTTCTTCCCGGTGCTTTTTATCTCGGGTTCTTTCTAACCTTTACTTCCTTGGGACCCTTGGTGACCCCTTTGTTATTTCCCCGTTCGCCGTTTGTTCGCGGGCCTTGTGGCCATCTTTTGGGCCTCCCCTTTGCTTTGTTGAGGGTTTTAAAACTCCTTTGCTGATTTTTTCTCTGGCAGTTTTCCCCCTTTTGTTCCCACCTGTTTTTTGGGTGTGCCCCCCCTCCCCCCCCCACCGCCCTCGCTGGCTGGCTTTTGTGCTCACCGTTCCCCACTGCGCACCGCACTGTGATGTCGTTGCCCCTGCTTCGTTCCGGAGTCTGGTGTGAGTGAAGTTTCGTTTTTTTTTTTTTTTTGTGTTGTGTTTTGTGAGATACATTTCGGCCCGTCAGTCCTGAGGTTTTTGTTTTTTTGTACCCTTATGTTGACGTGGGTCCTGCCCTCCAGCGGTTTTTTTCTGTCAGAGTTTTTTTTTTACCTGGCGTGCCGGACCCAAGTCCTCTTGCTTTCTTCCGGGGGGGGGGCGTTTTGTTCTGGGTGCGCTGTAGGCTTTATTCCTTACGTCGTCCATCCTTTTTTTGCTTTTTGAGTGTTTCCCGCCCTTTTTTTTTCAGTTGCCCTTTGATCCCTGGTAATTCTTCGCCAACATTTAAATATCAGGTCTCCTTTTCGGAGGGTGTGGCCCTTTTTCCGCATTCGATTTGTGGAATTTTGTTTTTTTCGCCCCCTTACCTTTTTCCCTATCCCCAACCATACCAAGTCCCTCACGCTTTTCTAGGAGGTTCCTTTTGGTCGTTTAAGGATTTTCGACCAGGTCAATGCCCTTTCTTTCCCCCCCCCCATGGCTGAGTTTGCACCCCCCTTTTCATTCCGGCGGACAATATACCTGTTTGTTCGGACCTGTGACCTTTTTCAGCGACCGGAATTTTTTGTCCTTTAGGGAGGTGTGGCCACGACCCGAAGTCCGTTCCTTGGGCGAAGTTTCTCTTGTGCTCCCCGCATTTTCCCCTGCGGTCCTTTTTCAGCATTTCTGTGGGGTTTTGTGGAACCAAGTGATTGCCAGCCCCCCGTTTGATTGATGATCTTCATTCACCCGTCAGAATCTGAGGTTCCGACCTTTCGTGAGCTTCCCGGCCGGACGTTCTCTTCCAGACTAAGTGAAAGTTCCACCCTGTGCCCCCCAAGCGGTCCGGTTTTTTGTAGGGCTTTGTCTTTAGAGTTTGCTAGCTTTCCGCCATTTTTCCACCTTGGTGCGAGACCTGTTTTTTGTTGCTTCTTGGCCCCGCAGGCTTTGGTTCTCCCCTTTCCCATCGGTGTTTCCCTACGATTTTCACAGTAGAACCGGTCAATCGTTTTTTTATTCTTTTATTCTTATCCCCCCCCCTCTGGTCCAACCCCCCTTTTCCTGTCTTCATTTTAGAGATTCCCACCGCTTTCATGTTGTTTTTACAAGACCTTTCTTCTATACTAAAGTGTTCCCACCTTGTTCCTCCTTCGTTTTACGACTTCGACCCGTCTTTTTCTTCTTTTTTTTTTGACTTACCTAGGCGGTTCTTGTTTCTTTTTTTTTCCAGGACCAATACGTCCGCCCTCTCTCTTTTTTCCCTTTTTTTTTTACAAGACCCCCCGGGTCCCCACCCCTTCCCTTGCACCCCCACTGCTCCTTCTGGCCTCCCAAGGGAGGACGTTTATACCAGTTTTTTCCTCGCCGAAAAAAGTTAGCGTCCCTCGAGTCTCCTATTAGCGGTGACCTTTGGTTTTTTTTTGGATATTTCGTTAGTTGTATTGTTATCCCCAGTCCTTTTTCAATTTTCCCCGGGGAAGGAAATTTTTTCCCAGTTTTTGTTTTGAGGGTGCTTTTTCCACCTCCTTTTTTGGCCCCAGCTTTTGGTTTTCGCTTTTTTTTTTTTTTGAGGCCTACGTAAAATCAGCCCCCACACCTGGCTTACAATCCCGATGACACCTTCCTAGAGAGCCCCCCCCCTTGGGGGGCCCCCGACCACTGTTCACTAGAACCCCTGGTTTTCTTTGTTCGACCCTTGTGCTGTTATTCTGAACCTGACTTTTATTGGGGAGTCCCAAGTCCCGATTTCGTTTTTTAAGTGGAAGCCGGATTTGTACTACGGTCGTCGGAGATTGGCCTTTTCGTTTTATCCCCGTTATTTTAAAATGGTTGCCCCTCCAGTTGTTTCTGTGGACTACCCCTGGTCTCTTCTTTTAGGCTGGGGTGGACCCCACCTGGTTTTTTTCTGCTCTGGTTTTCCCCGCCGTGTTTTGTATGCATGATCCTCTTTTTTTTTCGGCGTTTTTCTCCGGCGTTTTTTCCGAACTAACCTCGGGCT